>LDZT01007971.1_pt1 | contig 21802 bp, 19 predicted proteins | sample 615521 | NCBI WGS metagenome assembly LDZT01 (sample SAMN03408292, study PRJNA278302) | terrestrial metagenome | isolation source: oil reservoir sample SB1 | place: USA: Alaska, North Slope, Schrader Bluff formation | collected 2011-09
TCGGGTTGGTTACCTTTAAAAACTTCTAATGAGTGGGGTAAATAATTTATCCAATTCCGGGTGGCACCACGAGATTCTATCTCGTCCTTTTATGATAATAGATATTATCAGGGGACGAGATTTTTTATTTTATGTAAACAAAGGTGCCAGGCACCTTTGTTTACATTTATTAATAAGAGGATAATTATTTACTCAACCCGGGTGGCACCACGGGAAATTCTTTCTCGTCCTTGATGATAATTGATAAAAGAATTATCAGGGGACGAGATTTTTTATTTTCTAAAAAAAGTGGGGTGAATAACATATGGAAAAATTAAAAGTAAGCATAGTTGGGGCAACTGGCTATACAGGTAAGGAGTTAGTAAAAATATTGATGAATCACCCAAAAGTGGAATTGGTGTATTTAACTTCTTCTACTTATACAGGGAAAAATATAGCTGAGATATTTCCTGAATTCCGGAATAAATTAGACCAAGTACTTATAAATCTGGATTTGGAGGTAGTATCGCGGGATTCAGATCTGGTATTTACTGCCCTCCCTCATACAGTTTCTATGGAAGTGGTTCCTGAGTTATTTAAAAAAGGGGTTAAGGTAGTTGATTTAAGTGCAGATTATCGCCTGAAAGATTCTGCAGAGTATAAGGAATGGTATAAGAAAGAGCATAGCCAGATTAATAAGGAACTATTAAATAAGGCTGTGTATGGGTTGCCAGAGATTTATTCAGATAAAATAAAAGTTGCTTCTTTGGTAGCTAATCCGGGCTGTTATCCTACCAGTATAATTTTAGGGATTGCCCCCTTATTAAAATATCATTTGGTAAAACCAGAGGGAATTATCGTTGATTCTAAATCTGGGACTACAGGAGCAGGGAGAAAATTATCTTTGGGTCTTCATTTTTCAGAGTGCAATGAAAATTTTAAAGCTTATAAAGTAGCCAGACATAACCATATTCCGGAAGTTGAGCAGGAGTTATCATTTATTTATTTTAATGAAAGTGAATGTAGGCAGCAGAGGACAGAGATAAAGGTTTGTTTTACTCCTCATCTTCTTCCTATTAATCGAGGGATTTTATCTACCTGCTATTTGACTTTGAAAGAACCCAAAGAGGAATGTGAGATTTTGGAGGTTTATCAAAAATTTTATCAGAATGCACCTTTTGTGAGAATTTTTGAGCCTTCTGTTCTACCAGAAATAAAGTTTGTTTCAGGCACTAACTATTGTGATATCGGATTTAGTATAGATAAAAGGGTGAACAGGATAAAGGTAATTTCAGTCATTGATAATTTGCTTAAAGGAGCAGCAGGACAGGCGGTACAGAATATGAATATTATGTCTAGATTCCCTGAAACTTGCGGGCTTAAATTTTAAGTGAAATTTTAGAGAAAGATCGGGTTGGGTAAATCCGACCTCTATAAATTAGAGATGAAAGGATATGATGATTATGGAAGATATATTAGGTAAAAAAGATTTTCGGGTAATAAAAGAAGGTATAACTTACCCCCAGGGGATAAAGGCTTCAGGGATTAACTGTGGGATAAGATTAAATAAAAAGGATTTGGCTTTAATCTATTCAGAAAAAGTAGCTGAAGCAGCGGCAATGTATACTACTAATAAATTTAAAGCTGCTCCCCTGATAGTTACAGAAAATAATTTAGTTAAATCACAAGGGAAGTTGCAAGCAGTTGTAATAAATAGTGGGATAGCTAATGCCTGTACAGGAGAGAAAGGATTAAAGGATGCCTGGGAAATGATAAACTATGTTTCAAAAGAATTAAAAATTAAAGAGGAATACGTGGCAGTCGCTTCCACAGGTAAAATTGGTGAATTTCTACCTTTAAAAAAAATAGAGGCTGGCTTAAAAAAAGCCGTTCCTATGCTAAGTATTTCAGGAGGTACGGAGGCAGCAGAGGCAATATTAACTACAGATACCAGAAAGAAAGAAGTAGCGGTCAGCTTTAAATTAGGCGAACAGCAAGTGAAAATTGGAGGTATGGCTAAAGGTTCGGGGATGATTCATCCTAATATGGCGACTATGTTGGCATTTATTACTAGTGATGTATCTATTAGTCAGGAACTGCTTAAAGATGTCTTACAGCAGGCAGTTGAAAAAACTTTTAATATGATTAGTGTTGATGGCGATACCAGTACCAATGATATGGTACTAGTGATGACCAATGGCCTGGCGGGAAATCCAACAATTGAGGAGAAAGATGAAAATTATTATAAATTTTACCAGGCCCTATACTGTGTAGCTGAGTGTTTAGCCAAGTGCATAGTTAAAGATGGAGAGGGAGCTACTAAGGTAATTGAGGTAGAAGTTCAAAATGCAGTATCTTTCCAAGAGGCAAAGAAGGTTGCTAAAGCGGTGATTAATTCTCCTCTGGTAAAGACCGCAATCTTTGGTAAAGATCCTAATTGGGGGAGGATTTTAGCGGCAGTTGGTTACTCCGGGGGAGAGGTAATACCGGATAAAGTTGACCTTTATCTGAAAGAGAAGATCGTAGAAAATGGTCAGCCTTTAAACTTTTCTCGACAGAAGATATGTGAGTACTTAGACTCTTCTGATGAAATTAAAATTATAATTGACCTTAAAATGGGAAAGGATAGTGCTACTGCCTGGGGGTGTGACTTAACATATGATTATGTGAAGATAAATACTAAGTACAATTAGTACAAGTACAGTAATGAGTAATAAGTGATGAGTGATACGAAAGGGATTGATTCATCAAGCCCGCAAAATACGGGGAGGATAAATATGAGACTTACATCAACTATTAAGCTGGTTTTAACCGAATAACCGGGAAACTGGGTAACTGAGTGACTAATATAATTGGTAAATCGATAAATTGGAGAATTGGTAAATTGAAAGAAAAGGAGTGTGATAGTAATGAAAAAAGAAATAGATAAGCGGGGAGAAATTCTTTTAGAAGCCTTACCTTATATTAAAAAATTCTGGAATAAGATTGTAGTAATAAAATATGGTGGTAGTGCTATGAAGGATGAAAGATTAGAGAAACAGATTATAAAGGATGTCATCCTTTTGAAATATGTGGGGATGAAGCCAGTAATTATTCATGGCGGTGGACCGGAGATTTCTGCTGAGATGGAAAAAAGGAATAAAATTCCCCAATTTGTTAACGGATTGAGGGTAACCGATGAGGAGACAATGGAAATAACCGAAATGGTCTTAATTGGAAAGATTAATACTCGACTGGTAGCGGAAATTAATTTACATATTTCGGAAGGGCCCGGAAATGGAGTAAAAGGGATTGGCTTAAGTGGAGAAGATGCCCAGCTTTTAACAGTCAGGAAACATCGGGTACCAGAATTAGGTTTAGTAGGGGAAGTAGAAAAAATTAATCCAGAGATATTGACCATTTTATTGGAGAAGAATTACATTCCGGTAATTGCTACGGTAGGAGTAGATGAGAAGGGAATTAGATACAATATTAATGCTGATACCGTGGCAGCCCAAATAGCTATTTCTTTACAGGCAGAAAAATTAATATTTTTAACTGATGTAGATGGGATACTTAAAGATTATTCCGATGCTTCGACCTTAATTAGTAGTCTTAAAATTAATGAAGCAATAGAACTGATTAAGTCAGGCTGTGTCCAAAAAGGGATGATCCCTAAGGTGGATTCTGCTATTCAAGCCTTAAAGGGGGGAGTAAAAAAGGTCCATCTCTTAAACGGTAAACACTTACATTCTATTTTGCTGGAAGTATTTACGGATAGTGGAATAGGAACGGAGATCGTTCATTAATCAGAGTAATCTAAATAAAATCTCGGAATCAGTCATATAAATATTAGGTTAAGTAAGGAGGTCTAAAAATTATGGAGACCAAAGAATTAATAGAAAATGAAAAGAAATATTTAATGCAAACTTATACCAGACCAGCAATGGTATTAGATAGGGGTGAGGGGATGAAGGTATGGGACCTGGAAGGCAAGATGTATTATGATTTTATTGGAGGGATAGCAGTAAACGCCTTAGGATACAGTCATCCAAAATTGGTTAAAGCTATTAAAGAACAGGCTGGAAAGTTAATCCATTGTTCTAATCTTTATTATAGTGAACCGCAGATAACTTTAGCTAAGATGTTAGTAGAACTATCCTGTGGGGATAAGGTGTTTTTTGGTAATAGTGGAGCAGAGGCAAACGAAGGAGCTATTAAGATTGCTATTAAATATTTTAAGAACCAAGGTAGAGATAGATGCAAGATAATTTATATGAAAAATTCCTTTCACGGAAGAACCATTGCTACTCTGGCTGCTACTGGTCAATACAAATATCAGAAAGATTATCTTTCTGTTATGCCTAAATTCAAGGAGGCAATATTTAATGATCTTGATTCGGTAAAGGCAGCAATTGACCAGGAAGTAGCAGCAGTATTGGTTGAGCCTATTCAGGGAGAAGGGGGTATAAATATTGCCACTAAGGAATTTATAAAGGGATTAAGAGAATTGTGCGACCAGGAAGGAATATTACTTGTTTTCGATGAGATTCAATGTGGTCTGGGTAGAACTGGAAAGATGTTTGCCTACCAACATTATGGTGTAGAGCCAGATGTTTTAACTATTGCTAAATCTTTGGGAGCAGGAATACCCATTGGAGCTTTAATTGCTAAGGAAAAAATTGCCTCTTCTTTTAAACCTGGAGATCATGGAACTACTTTTGGGGGGAATCCCCTGGCCTGTGCAGCTGCAATAGTTAATTTAAAAGTTATGCAAGAGGAAGATTTAGTTGGGAAATGTCAAGAAAAGGGAGAGTACTTTAAAACTAAATTAGAATGCCTTAAAGAAAAGTATCCCCAGAAGATAAAAGAAATAAGAGGTTTAGGTTTAATGATCGGTATGGAATTGGAGGAAGAAGGTCAGGAAGTAGTCAAGAAATGTTTAGAAGAAGGGATTCTAATTAATTGTACAGCGAAAAGAGTGTTACGTTTTTTACCACCCCTGATTGTGGAGAAAGAGGAAATAGATTATTTAATAGATATTTTAAACAAAATCTTAATGTAAACAAAGGTGCCTGGCACTTTTGTTTACATTTTTAATTTTAAGGAGGAAGAAAAATGAAAAAATTAGTATTGGCTTATTCGGGAGGGTTAGATACCTCTGTAGCCATTAAATGGCTAAAAGAAAATTGTTGCGAAGAAGTGATTGCGGTGACAGTTGACGTAGGTCAGAAAAGTGATTTAGAATATGTAAAGGAGAAAGCTCTTAAGATTGGAGTGAGTAAATCTTATATTATTGACGCTAAAGATGAATTTGTGCACAATTATGTTTTGCCAGGATTACAAGCAGGTGCGGTTTATGAGTCACACTATCCTTTAGCTACAGCTTATTCCCGACCATTAATTTCTAAGGTATTAGTGGATTTTGCTGAGAAGGAAGGGGCAGAAGCCATCGCCCACGGTTGCACTGGAAAAGGGAATGACCAGGTAAGATTTGAAGTTTCTATTGCTGCGCTAAATCCTAAATTGCAGGTAATTGCTCCCGCTCGAGAATGGGGATTTACCCGGGAAGAAGAAATTGAATATGCTAAAAAGCACCAAATTCCTGTCCCTGTAGATGTGGATAATCCTTACAGTGTAGACCAAAATTTGTGGGGAAGGTCTATTGAATGTGGAGTATTAGAAAATCCTTGGATGGAACCACCGGAAGAAGGAGTTTACGAATGGACGGTAAGCCCGGAGAAGGCACCTGATAAGCCGACTTATCTGGAAATATATTTTGAAAAGGGAGTGCCGCAGAGTATAAATGGAGAGAAGATGTCTCTGACGAATTTAATTTTGAGTTTAAATAAAATTGGAGGAGAAAATGGAGTAGGTCGAGTGGATATGGTAGAGAATAGATTAGTAGGGATTAAATCTCGAGAAATCTATGAGTGTCCGGGTGCAACTATCTTGTTACAGGCATATCAGTCTTTAGAAGGGTTAGTTTATCCTCGGGAATTATCCCATTTTAAACAGATTATTTCTCAAAAATATTCTGAATTGACTTATTATGGATTATGGTTCTCTGCCTTAAAGGAGGCCTTGGATGGTTTTGTAAAAGTAATTAAAGATAAGGTAACTGGGACCATAAAAATAAAATTATTCAAGGGTAATTGTGTGGTAGTAGGAAGAAAATCTGAAAATTCTCTGTATGATTTTAATTTAGCTACTTATGACCAAGGAGATACTTTCAACCAGGATTTTGCTAAGGGATTTATTGAACTTTGGGGCTTACCTACTAAAGTATATTCTTCGGTGAATAGGAAATGCAGTGATAAGTGATGAGAGGGAAGAGTTAGTTGGTTAAATGGTTACTTGTTTAGTTAGTTTATAAAAGAAAAGAAAAGAAATAATACAAAAGATAAGAGTATCGAGAATTAATTACTTGATTAATTAACTTACCAGTAAAATATGGATCACAAGGTTGAAAGAAAAAGAAAAGAATACCAGAGATAATAACTAATTTCCTCCTCCTTGAGGGGGGAGGATTAAGGTGGGGGTGAAGATGATGGAGAAGCTATGGGGTGGAAGATTTAAAAAGAGTATAAATAAGAAGATGGAAGAATTTATTTCATCCCTCTCTTTTGACAAAAAATTAGTTAAATACGATCTCTTGGGGAGTATTGCCCATGCTCAGATGTTAGGGAAATGTAAAATTATCACTAAAGAAGAGAAAGATAAAATTGTTAAAGGGCTAAGGCAACTCTTAAAAGAAGTGCGAGAAAACAAGAGAGAAATTGTTGCGGGAGAAGCAGAAGACATCCACTCCTGGGTGGAAAATAAATTAAAAGAAAAAATTGGTACTGTGGCCGGGAAGTTACATATTGCCCGAAGCAGAAATGACCAGATAGCCCTCGATGAGCGGATGTATTTAAAAGAAGAGGTACTAAAGATTCTGGATTTGTTAAAAGATTTACAGAAATCTCTTTTGTCATCTGCCCGGAAGAACTTAGGGATAATTATGCCCGGATATACCCATCTTCAACATGCTCAACCTCTCCTTTTTTCTCATCACCTTATGGCTTATTTTTATATGTTTGAACGGGATAAGGAGAGGATGCAAGACCTGTATAAAAGGATAGATGTTCTGCCCCTGGGCTCTGCCGCATTAGCAGGAACCTCTTTTCCTATTGACAGAGAATATGTAGCTAAACAACTTGGTTTCAATAAGGTTTCAGAGAATAGTCTTGACGCAGTAAGCGATAGAGATTTTATTTTAGAATTTCTATCTGCTTCCTCTATCTTAATGATGCATTTAAGTCGTTTGGGAGAAGAATTTGTCTTATGGTCCTCGCAAGAATTCAATTTTATAGAATTAGATGATTCTTTTTGCACCGGAAGCAGTATTATGCCCCAGAAGAAAAATCCTGATGCCGCAGAGTTAATTAGGGGGAAGACGGGGCGGGTCTATGGAAATTTGATAAATCTTCTAACTATGATGAAGGCCTTGCCTTTAGCTTATAACCATGATATGCAAGAGGATAAAGAACCTTTATTTGATACAGTATCTACTTTGGAGAGTTCATTATTTTTAATGAGCAAGATGATAGAGACTATGCAGGTTAATAAAGGAAAGATGGAGGAAGGTACTAAAGGAGATTTTTCTACCGCTACCGAACTGGCAGATTATCTGGTCAAAAAAGGTTTATCTTTTAGGGAAGCCCATAAATTAGTAGGTGGTATGGTTATTTATTGTTTAGAAAACGAAAAAATATTGGAGGATTTGACTCTTTCGGAATTAAGGTCTTTCCATAAAATTTTTAATGATGACACTTTGAAAATTTTAAAACCTGTATCTGCTGTTGAAGAAAAGGATTCATATGGCGGAACTTCTCTAAAGAAAGTCAAAGAGTCTATCCAGAAAGCTAAGAAAATATTAGAAGTGAAGCAATAATTAATAATGAAATTTATATTGTTTTACATTATACATTGTACCGTTGTCATTCCCATCCCCGCTTTCGCAAGGATAAACTCCAGCGGAAACCCCACAACTTGTTTCCTCATTTTTTTTATCAAAAAGATCAAGTAAAAAATGGTTTATTACAGAAACTTTCAGAAAAAATATGAAAAAAAACTAAAAAGTTTTTCAAAAAAAGAAGGATTTTTGAAATCGACATAGTATAATTTAAATTGTATACATTATGCAATTACCTAAGTTAAATTAAATTCCAAAACACAAACCAGGTTTTACATTTTAGTTAGAGTAAGGAAACATTAATAATGGAAAATATCTTAAAAATAGAAGGATATGAGCTATTAAGTCAAAAAGTTTACCATCTGTTAAAAACAGAAATTGTCAAAGGAACATTAAAACCAGGTGATAAATTATTAGAAGAAAAAATTGCCAAACAATTAGGAGTAAGTAGAACCCCAATAAGGGAAGCTCTAAAGCAATTAGCTGCTGAAGGTTTTGTAAAAATGATCCCCAATCAGGGCATGATGGTTAATGAAGCTTCTATTAAAGATATCCAGGAAGTCCTGCAGATTCGCGGTGTTTTGGAAGGTTTAGCTGCTCGTCTGGTTGCTCCGATAATTAACGAAAAAGAGATTAAAGAATTGGAAAAATATCTTAAACAGATGGAGTATTATACCAGCAAAGAAGATGCCATCGCTTTTAGTGAAATAGATGCTGAATTCCATGAATTAATCTTAAATATCTGTGGAAATAGCCGGTTGATTCAGATTCGTAAAAATTTGAGCGACCAGGCTCACAGATATAGGATAAGGTCACTCAGTATTCCAGGAAGACTTAAACACTCTCTAAAAGAACATCAAGAAATTGTAGAAGCCTTAAAGAGAAAAGATTCAGAACTAGCAGATAGATTAAGTCAGAAACATATTGAAAATGTTTTGAGAAACATTTTAGTTCACGGGATTGAAAAGAAAGACAATAATAAAAATGCGAAAAATCAAAGCAAATCAGATCAAAGACAAAGTAAAAGTACTATTTCTTAAAGCTAACTATCATATAGATCAGGATCTTATATTGCGACTGGAAGAGGCATTAAAAGAAGAGACTTCTCCTATAGGCAAATCTGTCTTACAGATGATTATCGAAAACAATAAGATCGCCTCTTCCGAAGAAATAGCCATCTGCCAAGATACAGGATTAGCTGTTATATTTGTGGAATTAGGACAACAGGTCTGTATTGTAGGTGGTGACTTTACCGAGGCTATAAATCAAGGGGTCAAAGAGGCCTACCAGGAAGGATACCTCCGAAAGTCAGTAGTAGATGACCCGGTCTTTGAAAGAAAGAATACCAAGACCAATACCCCAGCCATCATCTATACTGATATAGTCCCCGGAGATAAGATCAAATTCACCGTAATGCCCAAAGGCTTTGGTAGTGAAAATATGAGTGCCCTTGGGATGTTAAAACCAGCCGATGGGCCAGAAGGGATAGTAAACTTTATCGTAGAGACAGTAAGAAAGGCTGGTCCCAACCCCTGTCCCCCTACCATCATTGGAGTAGGTGTCGGAGGGACTGCCGATAAGGCTATGGTCATCGCCAAAAAAGCCATTGCCCGCAAAATAGGTGAACATAACCAAAACGAAAAATATGCTGCTATGGAGAAAGAGGCTTTAGAAAAGATAAACAACTTAGGGATTGGACCAGCAGGACTGGGTGGTAAGACTACTAGTTTAGCCATAAACATAGATTATCTTCCCACCCACATAGCCGGTATGCCGGTAGCCGTAAATGTCTGCTGCCATGCCGCCCGCCATGCCGAAGGAATATTATAGGAAGGAGAATGAAAAAATGACTCAAGCAAAAAAGATAACCACCCCCTTAGATGATAATAAAGTAAAACAATTAAAAGCTGGAGATTTAGTAAGTATAACTGGCTATATCTATGCCGCCAGAGATGCCGCTCATAAAAGGTTTTTTGAACTAATTAATAAAGGTCAAAAACTACCTATTCAAATTAAAGGACAGATTATTTTCTACGCTGGACCTACTCCAGCTAAGCCTGGATATCCCTGTGGTTCTGTGGGTCCTACCACTAGTTATCGAATGGATCCTTATACACCTCTTTTGTTAGAAAGGGGGCTTAAAGGAATGATTGGTAAAGGGCTTCGCTCTAAAGAAGTAATTGAGAGTATTAAGAAAAATAAAGCAATTTATTTTGCAACCTTTGGAGGTGCAGCAGCTTTAATTTCTAAAAGTGTTAAGAAATCAGAAGTAGTAGCTTATGAAGATTTAGGGGCAGAGGCAGTTTTTAAATTTTATGTGGAGGATTTTCCTGCAATAGTAGTAGTAGATTCGGCAGGGAATAATTTATATGAAACAGAACCACCAAAATATAGAAAATAATTAGATTAAATAAATTTCATAAAAAAGGAGATTAAAATAAATGAACCTAAACCAAGAAGCCTTAAAACTCCACGAAAAAAACAGAGGAAAGATCGAGGTAATAAGCAAGACCGAAATAAAAGATATGCATGACTTGGCTGTGGTCTATACTCCCGGAGTAGCTGAACCCTGTAGAAAAATTCATGATAAAACTTCAGAAGTATACAAATATACTTCCAAGGGGAATATGGTCGCAGTCGTCAGTGATGGAACCGCAGTCTTAGGTCTGGGAGATATTGGTCCGGAGGCAGCTCTACCGGTAATGGAAGGTAAGGCTGTCCTTTTTAAGTACTTTGCTGGAGTAGATGCCTTTCCTATCTGTTTGGCTACCAAAGACCCGGACAAGATTGTAGAAGCTGTAACTTTAATAGCCCCCAGTTTTGGAGGAATCAACTTAGAGGATATCTCTGCCCCTCGCTGTTTTGAAATAGAAGACAGGTTAAAAAAGATACTGGATATTCCCGTATTTCATGATGACCAGCATGGTACTGCAATCGTAGTCTTATCCGGTTTGATTAATGCTTTAAAGATAGTAGGCAAAGATATAGATAAGATAAAGGTAGTGGTAAACGGAGCAGGAGCCTCAGCCATAGCAGTATTGAAATTTATCATGTCTGCTGGAGTAAAAAATGCTATTCTTTGTGATTCTAAAGGAATTATCTATGAAGGCAGAAAAGAGAATATGAATTCGGTTAAAGAAGAGATGGCGAAAATTACCAATAAAGATAAGGTTAAAGGAACCTTGGCCGATGCTATAGTCGGAGCCGATGTATTTATTGGCTTATCAGTAGGGGGAGCTCTTACCCAAGAGATGGTAAAAACGATGGCCTCTGACCCCATCGTCTTTGCCATGGCCAACCCCACCCCTGAGATTATGCCTGAGGAGGCTAAGGCTGCAGGAGCCAGAATTGTAGCGACTGGTCGTTCTGATTTTCCTAACCAGGTCAACAATTGTCTCGGTTTTCCGGCTATCTTTAAAGGAGCTCTAAAGGTAAGAGCCAGGGATATAAATGAAGAGATGAAGATAGCCGCCGCCCAGGCCATTGCCTCTATTATCCCGGATAATGAGCTAAACGAAGAAAATATCATCCCCAATGTCTTTAACCCCTTGGTAGTAGAAAGGGAATCAGAGGCAGTAGCTAAAGCAGCCATAGAAAGTGGAGTAGCAAGAATCTAGTAAAATTAATTAAAGATTAGAAATAATTTATAGAAATTTTTTAGTAATTCTAAAATATGAAAAATAGAGCTATTATTATTTCAATAAAGGCAAAAAAATGAAATTAAAATATGGTAAAAAAGAAGTTCGATTGCCAATACAGGATAAAAATATAATAAAAATACTAAATTTAAAAAAACAGAAAGCTTTATTAAATCCGGAAAAAAAATTGAGAGGACTTTTGAAAAATCCGATTGGTTGCCCTTCTCTGGGGGAATTAATCTTTCAAAAAAAAGCCAAGAAGATTTCAATCATTGTAAACGATATAACCCGACCTACACCCTATGAAGTAATTTTACCTCCCTTATTAGATGAATTACATCGCGTAGGAATTAAAAAAGAAAATATAATTTTTATGATTGCAACAGGTATACACCGCAGCAATTCCTCGGAAGAAATCAAGGAAATGTTTGGGGAAAATATTTTTTCTACTTATAAATTCATTAATCATGACTGTGATAACCCACGCTCAAAAGATTTGGGTAAATTGAAAAGCGGGAATAAGCTTTGGGTTAATCCGATTGTCTCGGAGACAGATTTTATAATTACCACCGGGGTAATAGTTCCCCATTATTTTGCCGGTTTTTCCGGGGGAAGAAAATCCATCCTTCCCGGTATTTGCGGGAGAAAGACCATTGAAGCTAATCATGCTCAGATGGTTCATCATAATGCTCGAGTCGGAAATCTTAAAGGTAATCCTGTTCATCAAGAGATGCAGGAAGCAGCAGAAAAGGTAGGGATAGATTTTAATATCAATGTAGTTACTGATGAAAACCACAAAATAGTAGAAATTGTAGCAGGAGAATTGTTAACTTCATGGTGGCAGGGAGTAGAAGTTTGTAAAAAGATATATTTTTGTCCTATTGAAAAAAAGGCAGAGGTAGTAATTGCCAGCGCTGGCGGCTATCCTAAAGATATTAATGTTTATCAAGCTCAAAAAGCTTTAGAAAATGCCTATCAGGCGATAAAACCCGAAGGAACAATTATACTACTTGCTGAGTGTTCTGAGGGTTACGGGGAACCTACTTTTGAAAAGTGGATAGAAGAAGCAAATACTCCCGATGATATAATCAAACGTTTAAAAAAGAAATTTGTTTTAGGTGGGCACAAAGCCTATGCTATAGCCAGAACAGTAAAAGAAGTGGAAGTGATTTTAATTTCTTTCCTTCCTCCAGATAAAGTTCGTAAACTATTTTTTATTCCTATGGAGGATATTTCTCAAGCTTTAAATTATGTTAAAGATAAATATGGTGAGGATTTTCAGGCCTATATTCTTCCTTCAGGAAGCACAGTTTTACCTAAAATAGGGTAAAATCTCTTCAACTTTCGACTATTTTAAAAAGTGGAGGGCTAATCCTCTATATAAAAAAATTTGGAAAATATTTTCATATTTTTATGGTAAATTAATCGAGGTTAGGTCTTGATTGGCTTACTGATGAGGTTAAAGATAAAAATGATTAAGGTAAGGCTTCTGTTTATAGGTTATCTAAAGAATAAATATTTAACAGATGTAATAGAATTAAACTACGAAAAGCCCGTAAGGGTTCATACAGTTTTAAAAGAAGCTAAAATATCTCTTGAGGATGTTTGGCTTATCAAAGTAGAAGATACGATTGTAAAAGAAGATTATGTTCTTGCAAAATCTAGTGAAGTTAAATTAATTCCTATTATATAGGTGGAGGTTACATAGGAAGTAGAGTTTAAATCTTTAATTTATTAAACCACTTGCCCCATATCTGTATATAATAGGACAAGTGGTATAATAATTTTACAATTTTAAAAATATTTATTGTTCTTGATTAATTCCCGATTTTTTTATTCTTTCTATTGCTTCTTCTAATCTTTTTTCATCTACGGTGAGAGCAATTCTTACATATCCTTCACCGTAATCGCCGTACCCAATTCCTGGGGTTACAATTATTCCGCATTTTTCTAATAATAAATTAGCAAAATCCAGTGAATTCATTCCCTTTAAAGTAGGTACCCAAATATAAAAAGTTGCTTTAGTTGGTTTTAAATTCCATCCTAATTCATTCAGTCCGTTTATAATTACATCCCGTCTTTTCGCATAAGTTACATTCATCTTCTCAATATTATCTTGAGGGCCCGTTAAAGCTTCAATGCCGGCTTGCTGGACAGCCTTAAAGACTCCAGAATCAATATTAGTTTTTATGATAGAGAGAGCGGAAATGGCATTTTTATTTCCTACTGCAAAACCGAGTCTCCATCCAGTCATATTATAAGTTTTGGATAGAGAATGAAATTCTATTCCTACCTCTTTGGCTCCCTCTGCTTCTAAAAAACTACTTGCCTTATAACCATCGAAAGTCATTTCTGAATAGGCAAAATCATGGCAGACTAAGATATTATATTTTTGAGCAAATTTTACTACCTTTTTAAAAAAATCATTATTAGCTACTGCAGCTGTAGGGTTATTGGGGTAGTTGATAAACATTAATTTAGCCTTTTGGGCAATCTCTTCATCTATTTCTTCTAAATCAGGCAGAAAATTATTTTCTTCTAATAAAGGCATGATATAGGGGAAGCCATTAGCAAATAAAGTTCCTGTTTTATAAACTGGATAAGCAGGGTCAGGTATAAGGCTAAAGTCTCCCGGGTCAATAAAAGCCAGAAAGATATGAGCTATTCCCTCTTTGGAGCCGATAAGAGCCATGACCTCATTGTCCTGGTCTAAGTCAACACCAAATCTATTTTTATACCATAAGGTAACTGCCTGCCTGAATTCAACTGTTCCCGCATAGGGTGGGTAATCATGGGTTTTAGGGTCTTTAACACTTTCTCTTAATTTTTCAATTATATTATTAGGAGTAGGTTGGTCAGGATCACCTATACCCAAGTTAATAATGTCCACTCCTCTTTTTATGGCTTCTTCTTTTTTCTTATCAATTTCTGCAAATAAATAAGGCGGGATAGTTTCAATTCTTTGTGCTTTCTTCATTAATAAAATTCCTTTCTATTAAAATTTTTGAAAAATGGATTGAAAGAATGGTAGACAGGCGAGACGCCTGTCCTACAAATCAATCAATCGTTAAACTGTAAACCAATTAACCATGTAACCAGTAACCAGCTATTTAAAATTAATTGGCAAATTGGAAGATTGGTTAATTATAAATATATTTCTCCCCTAAAAACCAATTCAGCAGGGCCGGTCATATAGATATGTTCATTATCAGACCATTGGATATTTAGATCTCCACCCGCTAAGTGAACCAGGGCTTGTCGATCAGTCTTTTTATTTAAGACAGCGGCTACTAAGGCAGCGCAGGCTCCTGTACCACAAGCCAGGGTTTCTCCCACTCCTCTTTCCCATACTCTGAAATTTATCTCTTGTTTATTTAAAATTTGAATAAATTCTACATTAGTTTTTTCAGGGAAGAGAGGGTGATTTTCAATTTTTGGGCCAATTTCCTCTACTGGTATAGATTGTATATCATTGACAAATATTATACAATGAGGATTTCCCATAGAGACACAGGTAATTTTAAAAGTCTGCTCAGGGTTTATCTTCAATGTTTCTTTCACAACTATGGGAGTATCTTCGCCCGTCATAGGTATTTCTCTTCTTCTCAATTTGGGAGTGCCCATATTTACTTTAATTCTTAAAACTTTTTTATCTTTTAAATCTTGAAAAATTAGTTCAGGAGTGATTATACCTGCCAAGGTTTCTACAGTAAATTTATTTTTTGAAATTAATTTATTTTCATAGGCATACTTAGCAAAACATCTAATTCCATTCCCGCACATCTGGGCTTCCGTTCCATTGGAATTAAAAATTCTCATCCTTAAGTCAGCCTTAGAGGAAGGTAGGATAAGAATTACTCCGTCAGCACCAATTCCAAAGTTACGATCGCAAAGTTTTCTGGTCAGATAAGAAAGGAAAGATGAATCACCTAAGGATTTATGTAAACAATCTATTAGTATAAAATCATTTCCTAAGCCATGCATTTTTATAAAATCTATTTTCATGGTGGTTATTCTCCTTGCCTTTCTTCCGCGGGCTTGATAAATCAAGCCCCTACACATTACTTATCACACATTACTCATTACTGTTTTTCATATCTTCAATACATCTTTCATTTCATAAAAACCTGCGGGTTTGCCTTTCATAAATTTTATAGCCTGGATGGTGCCATAAGCAAAGGTATCCCGACTGTGAGCCTTATGAGTCAATTCCAATCTCTCGCCTAAAGCTGTAAACATAACCGTATGCTCACCGGTAATATCTCCGCTTCGTATAGAATGAATACCAATCTCTCCTCTTTTCCTTTCTCCTATCATTCCTTCTCTTCCATAGATTACTACTTCATTAAGGTTTATATTTTTAGCTCGAGCAATCTCTTGAGCTAACTTTTTAGCAGTGCCACTGGGGGCATCTTTTTTAAACCGATGATGGGCTTCCATAATTTCTATATCATAATCATCTCCTAATGCTGTAGCTACTTCTACGGCGAGCTTAAAGAGTAAATTTACTCCCAAGGACATATTGGGGGATAATAAAAAAGGAATATTACGAGCTAAATTTTTTATTTTCCCAATTTCTTCTGGCGAAAACCCTGTCGTTCCTACAATCATAGCTTTTTTATATTTAGAGACAATTTCCAGATGGTGGATAGAAACTTGAGGATTGGTAAACTCAACTACCTGGTCGGCCTTCTGGATTGTTTCTTCTAAATTATCGCTGATAATTATATCTGTTTTACCCAATCCAATAGTTGTCCCCCAATCCTTTCCTATATCAGGATGTGAAGGAGATTCTATTACTCCAACCAATTTCATATCTTCGTTTTGGTTTATTAGTTGCGAAACTTTCGATCCCATCTTTCCACAACCGCCACATACTATCACCTTAATCATGGTATTATTCCTCCAGTAAACCAAATTTTATTAAATCCGCTTTTAATTTAGCTAAATTGTTTTCACTCATAGGAGCTAAAGGTAATCGTAAATCACCAGAGGGTAGTCCCATTAATCGAGCACTAGTCTTAACCGGGATAGGGTTAGTTTCATAAAACATAGCATTACTTAAGGGATAGACTTTGGATAAGAAAATTTCTTTAGCTTTTTGGTAATTCCCTTTTTCGAATTCACTAATCATATTAGAGACCTCTCGAGGAATAATATTTGCTACTACTGAAATTACCCCTTTTCCACCTATGGATAGCACAGGAAGTAATAATTTATCATCTCCAGAGAGAAGAGTAATTTTGTCTCCGCACAATTCAACTATCTGAGTCATTTGATCCAAATTCCCACTGGCTTCTTTTACGGCTACAATATTTTTTAATTCAGCTAACTGGGCCAGAGTTTCTGGTAAAAGATTGATTCCGGTTCGGGAAGGGACATTATAGACTACAATAGGAATATCAACTTCTTCAGCAATCTTTTTAAAGTGTAGATACAATCCTTTTTGGGTAGGTTTATTGTAATAAGGGGTGATTATTAGAACCCCATCTGCTCCAGCTTCTTTAGCATGAGAAGTTAGATCTAAGGCTTCACGGGTGCAGTTTGATCCAGTCCCGGCAATTACCGGTACTCTGCCAGCCACTGCTTTAATGGTTATCTCCACAACTCTTTTATGTTCTTCGTGGGAAAGGGTAGGTGATTCTCCGGTGGTACCGCAAGGGACAATACCATTAGTTCCATTTTTAATATGAAACTCCACTAATTCTTTTATTCCTTGTTCATCGACCTCCCCACTTTCGGTAAATGGGGTAATCATAGCTACTAAAGATCCTTTAAACATTTTTTAATCCTCCTTTTTTATTTACTCGTTAATAAATAGTGAATAGTCGTTAGTATTTAGTTAGATGGGTAACTGGTTTATTGGCTAATTAGTTTAAGATTAATTCTTCAATATATTCATTATATTCATTCCCAAACTAGCTAACCAGGTAACCAACTAACTAGCCAACTCTTTACTTATTACTCATCACTCATCACTGTTTTCCTATACACTTTACGCTACCTGCTATATGCTAATTTATTTAGTTACTAAAATTCCAGCTTCTTCCAACGATTTATCGATTATGTTATAGGTGAATTCTCTGTATTTCCATTCCAGGAATATTAAAATATCAGTTTTGATAGTAGTCATTTCAATTATATTTATATTATTTTGAGCTAAGGGTCGGGTAATTCTCTCGATAATTCCTGGTGTTTCAATAAAGTCTCTGCTTCTGGCAATAATTAAAGCGACATCATTTTTTAAAGTAACTGACTTTAATCTTTTATCTGCAATTACGATTGGATGAATTAAGTCATAAGATTGCTGAGCATAATTTTCCGTAACATAAATTCCAATATGTTTTGTCCCGATAGAAACTCCATATAGACTAATATGATTATCGGAAATCGGTGAAATTACTTTTTTTAATAGACCCGGAGTATTAAATATTTCAGTCCCCAGGACAGTTAACATAGTAAGTTTTTCTTTAAAAAGGATTAATTTACTTTTAAAGGCACCTATTATTTCCGTTCCTTCTGCAGATAAGTCTCCGCTTTGAAAATGAATGATTTTTGCTTTCATTTTGTCTGTCTTATATTTTAAAGCTTGGGGGTGTAGAACTTTTGCTCCACCTTCAGCAAGGATTCCCATCTCTTCTACGCTTATTTTCTTTAAAGTTACCGGTTCCTTTATTATACGAGGGTCAGCACTTAAGACTCCCACTGCATCGGTTACTATAATCACCTCATCTGCTTCTAAAAAGTTTCCTAAAGCGAAGGCAGTGATATCACTACCGCCCCGGCCAAGAGTGGTTATACTTCCATCTTTATAACTTCTACCTAAAAAACCACATACTATAGGAATAATACCTTTCTTAAGCAGTGGGTCGATTACTTTCTGACACTTTTCTATGCTCTCCTCAGAAAGTATTTTAGCCTGATTAAAATTTTCATCAGTTATGATAGGAAAATCCTTGTCTGCAGGGTCAAAATATTTTGCTAAAAATCCCATAGATTTAATAGTTGTTGATAAAAGTCGCGCACTTATTCGTTCTCCCATAGAGACAAAGTCAGCATAATCCCTATCCTCAATATGATCTTTAACAGAATCTTTAAGTAAAGAAGTTAAAGTGTCAGTGGTATTACCCATTGCCGAAACGACTACTACTACTTCATCCCCTTTTTTTCTCTGCTGAATTATTGATTGGGTAGCTTTTTTAATTCTTTCTGGATTTTGAACACTTGTTCCACCAAATTTTACTACTATTCTACTCATAGAATCTCACCTTTACTTTTACATTATTTTTTAATGAACCAATTACTTCGTCATATATCATTTCTTATAATATCTTCGTAGGTTTCCCCTTTTACTATTAATCTATCTTCCCCTTGGTTAACTAGAATTACGGGTGGTCGGAGAAGTCGATTATAATTACTGGACATAGAATAATGATAAGCTCCGGTAGTAAATACTACTAAAAGGTCCCCAACCGAAGCTGAAGGAAGTTTCAAATCTTTTATTAAAATATCTCCTGATTCACAACATTTTCCTGCAATAGTAACTACTTCTTCAGGTAGATTACTGTTTATTTTATTTGCCAAAACTGCTTCATATTTTGCTCCATAAAGAATAGGTCGAGGATTATCTGCCATACCACCATCTACAATAAGGTATTTTCTAATTCCCGGTATTTCCTTTATTGCTCCAATTGTATAAAGAGTAACTCCTGCTTCTGCCACTATAGACCTCCCTGGCTCTATTAATATCCTGGGCATTACCAAATTATTTTTCCCTATTTCCGTTATAAGATTATCTACAATTAAATTTACAAAATTTTCAATGGAGGGAGGTTGGTCAGATTCAAGATATTTTACTCCCAATCCTCCACCCAAATTTAGATTAGGGGTATCTATCCCCCAACGGTCTCTTATTTGTTTAATAAGTTTTACCATTTCTTTAATAGTTAAGACATAAGGAGACAGATCAAATATCTGTGAACCAATATGACAATGCAGACCCTGATAAATAATGTTTTTCATAGAAAGAACTCTTTTCATAAAATCAGGAACTTTATCCATACTTATGCCAAATTTTGAATCTATTTGCCCAGTTTGAATATATTGGTGAGTATGAGTATCTACTCCCGGCGTTACCCGAAGAATTACTCCCGCCTTTGTATTTAAACTTTCTGCAACCCGGTTAATCAAATAAAGCTCATATTCATTATCTACTATCATAGTGCCAACTTTTTCTTTAAGGGCAAATTTTACTTCTTCCTTAGATTTATTATTTCCATTAAATGATATTTTTTGCGGAGGGAATCCGGCTGCGAGAGCAGTATATAGTTCCCCACCAGAAGCAACATCTAAACTTAAACCTTCTTCCTTTAAAATATTACACATTGCTTTAACCAGAAAGGCTTTGCCAGCATAAATTACTTTAAAGTCAACATTTCTTTTGGAAAAAGTAGAAGTGTATTGGCGGCATTTATTTCTAATTATGCTTTCCGAAAGGAGATAGCAGGGAGTCCCATATTTCTGGGCTAATTTTATAAGTTCACATTGGTCAAAGGTTAAATTTCCAGAATTATTTAAGGAAAAACCCTCCCGATAAATTTGAGGTATTATGTCATTTTGATTATTCATTTATTCCTCCTATAAATTATAGTAATAAATATGCATGTTAATAACAAAATTTCATTGCAAGGGGCATTAGTTAGCAACGAAGCAATCTCCAAAATATTTATAAATAAAAAAGGCAATTGGTGAGCGCTATACTCATCAATTGCCTCAAAATTGATGGACAATTAAATATACCCTGTTTTTCTCATTAGATGAGATAGCGCTCCACCAGAAATTAGGGTAAAGTTTCTGGTGACAGTCTTATGGCTTTTAGCCATAAGCCCAGTGTAAAGATTAGAGCTATCCTCTTTACACTTCGGCGAGAATACCTTTCCTGATGAATCGCAGATGCTCGTCTCCTCATCAGTACTTATTATTGCTCGCACCTCTACCTCACTTACTCGCTTAAGAAATAGTGAGGTACATATATTAAATTTGTAATAAAGTAACATATTTATTAAAAAAAGTCAAAAATTTTTTTTAAACAGTATCGAGTAAAGAAAGAAAAAAAGGAGGAAAAAATAAGCCCCTTTTATTATTTCGTTGTTTCTTTAGGTTTCTTTCAACTATAGGATATTTTTATACTTTTAAGACCATGACTATGACTGATGACGTGATTATCCGGCAACTCAGTCCATTTTTATAATTTTACTTGCAGTAATATTTTTGAAAGTAAAAATGTCCCTCTGGAGAGTTTCCTGATTTACTTAGTATATTTGACGTGTCTTTAATAATCATTAGCTTATATTTAAATTATAAATTAAAAAATTGAATAATATAATAATATTATTGAAACTAAATTTTTATTCCCATTTTGAAGATTAAAAAAATTCCCAGAAAATATCCGATAAAAATTAACCAGCCGGCTGCCCCTAAATTAAATACAGATTTTTTTGGTCTATATACTACACTCGCAATAGCAATGCTGGTGAGGATTATAGCTATTAAAGCACTAACAATATGTTGTGGGGAGACTACGCTTAGAATTGGTGGGCCCTCGTAAAATATATCTGAGAAGAAAGGTATGGTCATATTGAGAATATTCGCTCCCAGGACAATACCTACCGCCAGGTCATAAGCTTTTATTCTAATAGCCGCAAGGGCGGTAACTAATTCTGGTAAAGAAGTAACAATGGCTAACATTATAGTGCCCATAAAAGTTGTTCCCCAACCCGTAAGTTTTGCCAAACTATTAGCAACTTGCGCTAATTTTATGGCAGTAAAGATTATTATTATGGCTGTTATCAAAAATTTTACATTGGTTATAGGCAAAGAATAGGCAGCATAATTTTCTTCCGGGATTCCCAGGACATCATCGGGTCTATTTTTTTTACTATACTTAAATATTACCATAATGCCTAAAAAATACAGGATTATCAAAATTAGAGAATCTATACCCACACCTACAAACATAAGTGATGGTTTTATTAATATGCTCAAAGCGGAAATTGCACATAGAAATATTCCCAAAATGGCAGTTAGAATTTGACCCGTGGTTACTTCTCTAAGTAGTGGTCCGGGACCATGGGCAAAATCTGCAATGGCAATAATTAATAAATTAAACATAATGCTTCCAAAGATATTTCCAATAGCTAAATTGGGAGCGTTGATCCAGGCAGCACCAGAACTTGAAGTAATTTCAGGA
>LDZT01005143.1_pt1 | contig 21692 bp, 24 predicted proteins | sample 615521 | NCBI WGS metagenome assembly LDZT01 (sample SAMN03408292, study PRJNA278302) | terrestrial metagenome | isolation source: oil reservoir sample SB1 | place: USA: Alaska, North Slope, Schrader Bluff formation | collected 2011-09
GCTACTATCCGGAGTACTTTCGCGAGAACGTGCTCGGCGAGGACCTGCGCATCACGCTCCGCGTGCCCAATCCCCGCGTCGAGGTGGCTGAGGCCAAGATCCTGCTCGAGACGCTGGAATCGATCCCGCGTTCGTACGACGCCGCGAACCTCTTTTACGAGCGCGATGTGGCGCCGATCTTCGAGGTCATCCTGCCGATGACCGTCTCGGCGGACGACATCGACCGCATCTACCACTACTACGCCGACCACATCATCGGGCGTCAGCACGCGCGGTTCGCGCGATGCGGCACCACGATCGCCGACTGGATCGGCTCGTTCTCGCCGCACCGCATCGGGGTCATCCCGCTCTTCGAGGACGTGCCGAGCATGCTGACCGCCGCGGACACCATGGAGGAGTACCTCGCCGACAAGGACGCGGAGGACCAGCGTGTGTTCCTGGCCCGCTCCGACACGGCGATGAACTTCGGCCTTGTCGCGGCGGCGCTCGCCAACAAGATCGCGCTGGCCGATCTGGACGCCCTGGCCAACCGCATCGGGGTGCGCATCCATCCGATCCTCGGGGTGGGGTCGGCGCCGTTCCGCGGGGGCCTCTCGCCGCGCACGGCCGAGCGCGTGGGATGCGAGTATCCGAGCGTAGCCACGTTCAGCGTGCAGTCGGCATTCAAGTACGACTACCCGCCCGACGAGGTGCGCGCCGCATGCGAGCACCTCAAGGCGCGGGAGACGGGTCCGGCGGACGAGCTGGATCGCGAGCGCGCCCTCGACGTCATCAACCGCTACAGCGCCGCGTACCGCGAGCGGGTGGTGGAGATCGCGCCGCTCGTGAACCGCATGGCGCGCCACGTCCCCAGCCGCCGCTCCCGCAAGCTGCACGTGGGGCTCTTCGGGTACGCGCGTGAGCTGGGCGGCGTCTCGTTGCCGCGCGCGATCGGCTTCACCTGCGCGCTGCACTCGCTCGGCTTGCCGCCGGAGCTCATCGCCTTCGACGCGCTCACAGCCGACGATCTCGCGTTCGTCCTGGAGGCGTACCCGTCGCTCGCCTCCAAGCTCGCCGATGCGATGGCGTACACGGACCCTGACGGACCGCTGATGACGGGGTCGCTCCTCGGCGCGCTTGAGACCGCCGGTTTCGGGGCATCTGCCGAGGAGGGGTATCTCGAGATCGTCCGGCGGATCCGCTCCGACCTCGAGCGCGGCGAGACCGCCCAGACGGGCGACCTGGTCCTCCGCGCCGCGCTCATCCGCCGCTTTCTCGGCTAGACGCGACAGACGTACAGGAAGGCAGGGACATGGCGATCACGAAGAAGGACACCGTCCGCGTCATGATCATCACCAAGGACCACCGCATCGAGGGCGACATGCACATCCTCGAGGGCGCGCGTCTGTCTGACTCGCTGAACGCGAAGAACAAGGACTTCTACGCCGTCACGGAGGCGTCCATCTTCCGCGTCGAGGACGACCGCCTGGTCGCTTCTCCGCCGTTCATCATCGTGGGCCGCGAGGCCATCAGCGCGGTCTTCCCGATGGAGGAGTGACCCGCAGGGGTCACGCCCGGGGCTCCTCGCATCCCTTCCAGCCGGCCAGCGCATCCACGGCCTCGGCCACCGAGAGTGCGGGCCGGGGTGCGGTGCTGTCGCGCTCCCGGAGCCGGGCGAACAGCTCGGCGAGTATCGGCGGGTTGACGTTGCCCTCGGCGAGCGCGTCAGCGTTGGCGAACAGCTCCTCGGGAGTGCCGGCGAGCGCGATGCGGCCGCCGGGCGCGAGCACGTACGCGTAGTCGGCGAACTCGGGCACCGAGTCGATGTCGTGGGTGGACATGACGATCGTGACGCCACGCTCCATCGCCAAACGGTCCATCAGACCGAGCAGCCCTGCTCGCGACTCCGGATCGAGCCCCTCGAACGGCTCGTCGAGCACGAGCAGGTCGGGCTCCATCACGAGCGCGCCGGCGAGCGCCACCTTGCGCTTCTCGCCGCCCGAGAGGTTGTGCGGGACGCGCTCGGCGAGGTGGTCGATGCCCAGCAGGTCGAGCGCGCGGTGCGCGGCCGCCAGGGCGTCGGCTTCACTCATGCCGTACTGCCGCGGCGAGAACGCAACGTCATCGATCACGGTCGGCGCGAGCAGCTGTTCGTCCACGTTCTGCAACACCACGCCGATCCGCTGCCTGATCCGCGTCCACTCCTCCGAAGGCGACACACCGAACACGGTGACCTCGCCTTCCTGAGGCCGCATCAGGCCGAGGATGTGGTAGAGCATGGTGGTCTTGCCGGAGCCGTTGGGGCCGAGCACGGCCACACGTGCACCGATGTGCGCGAGGAAGTCGAGCCCGCAGAGGTGCACCGATGTGCCGTCCTCGTACGTGTGCCGGACGCAGCTGATGCGGATGACCTCGTCGGCCCCCGCGAGCCGGCCGTGGTCGTGCGTGTGTCGGTTCATCGGCGCCTCCGTCCGATCAGTGCACCGGTGGCAAGATCCACCGCGCCGGCGAGCGTGACGAGCCATGCATATCCGGCAAGGCCGGGAATCCACCTGAACGCCGCCACCACGCCGAGCAGGACGGCCGAGTAGGCCAGCGCAGCCATATCGGCCGAGCGGTCGGCGCTCCGCCGCGTGGCCACGCGGAACCCGCCCTCGTAACCGCGCAGGTAGAGGATGTCGTATTCGCGCTGCGAGAGGTCGAGGGAGTAGAGCAGCAGCCCGCCCATCGCGCGGACCGTGGCCGCGGCGGCCCTGACAGGCTGCCGTTTGGACAGGCCCGCGCGCAGCCTGATCGCGCGCGAGAGGTCGCTGAACTTGTCGGCGAGTATGAACAGCGAGCGGTAGGTCATCAGCAAAGCGTCTCCCACCACCCGCGGGGTGACGCGCTGGATCGGCGCGAAGACCTGCGGGTACGGCGTGGAGAACATGAGCGTCACAACGGCGAGCGCGGCGGTGACCGCCTTGAGCACCACGAGAGCGCCCAGAGGCACGTTCGCCGCGGCTGCGAACGCGAACACGAGGGCGAACACCGCCGGATAGAGCGCGAGCGTCAGCATCTGCCGTACAGGGAGCCGCACGGCCGCGGCCGCTCCGGTGAGGGAGAGCGTGAGGCCGGCGGCCACCAGCGGATCGTTAACGCTGACCACGGCGGCGAGCAGCAGCGCGGTCGCCACCAGCTTGCTGGATGGGGCCGCCCGATGAAGGAGGGTGTCGCCCGAGATCGCGGAGCGGTCCACGGCGGTGATGTCCATCAGCGCCCTCCGTGTTCGTCGCCGACCCGGGCCGATGCGGAGGGCGGTGCGTTCACGCTGCGCAACATGAGCGACGGTCGCACGCGCACCACGTAGCCGAGGACGCCTGCGGTCACCAGGGCTTCGAGGATCCAGCCGATCGGCCCGAGCGTGTAGACGACCGCAGCGAATCGCGATACGGAGAGTGCGCTGCCCTCCCCGTGCTCGTCATCGTGGTCGGTATCAGCCGCATCTTCGTCATCGTGTCCGGCCTCAGCCGCATGTTCGTCATCATGTCCGGCATCGGCCTCGTGCTCGTCATCGTGCCCGTGATCGTCACCGCCGAGGAGGCCCACGTTGATGAGGTCTCCGGAGAACGGGTTGCGGAACTCGAGCGTCTCCACGTCGAGCGCGCCGGTGTGTCTGGCGGTCGCACTCGAGCCGGCGAGCGCGACGATGCCTACCAGCATCGTCGTCGTGATGGCGAGCGTCGCGATGGTGGAGACCGCCGCGACGGGGCGGACCCGTCGTGACCCCAGAAGCCTGAGACCGCCGTGCACGAGCGCCCACCCCAACGCCATCTCGGTGGCGATCATCAGCGTGTTCAGGCCCACCACCGTGATCCCGCCGTGCCCTACCAGTGCAAGCACGAGCACGACGATGAATGCCGAGATGGCGCCGAGCCAGGGGCCGAGCAGGGCGCCGGCGATCACGGTGAGGTTCACGTGATAGGCGATGGGCACGATCTCCGTGGACATCGCCACCAGCACGAGCGCTGAGATGGCGCCAACGAGCGGTACGGCGCGCCGGGTCCCGGTGCGGGTCGCCATGCGCGACGCCATCCCCAGCAAGAGCGCCGTCGCAACCCACCCGGTGACCCACAGCCACCAGGGCAGCACCCCGTCGGGGATATGGATGTGCGACATCAGGCGCCCCTCGTTCCTTCTCGGCAGTCGACGCACAACCCGTACAGGACGACCTCGTGGCTTGTGACGAGATGACCCTCCCGTGTCGCCGCGCTCGATACGGCATCGCCAAGCGGGCATTCCACGCCGAGCACGCGTCCGCAACGCGTGCACACCAGGTGGTGGTGATGGTCGTTCCGCACACACAGCGCAAGCAGCGCCGAGCCGTCCCGGTCGCCCACGGTCACCACAGCACCGGCTTCCTGCATCGCGCTGATCGCGCGGTAGACGGTGGCCAGCCCGATTCCCGGGGAGGCATCCGCCACCGCGAGATGGAGCTCCTCGGCGGTGAAGGCGGTCCGCATCTCACGCACCACGCGTGCTATCACGGCCCGCTGGGCGCTCACGCGGGCGGTACCGTAGAGCGTCGTTGGCGTGCACCGGCTGGGGTCCCGCTGATGATCAGCGTCCACTCTCCACCTCACCAAGTGAGAAGCGTTCTCACTTGGTGAGTCTCGCACACTCCTGTCGTTCCCCGCTACCCCCTGCTGCGCTAGCATGGAGGCGCGTACCCGACCGGGGAGGCCCCAGTGAACGTCAGCCAGCTCAAGACCTTCATCGCGGTGGTGGATCACCGTTCGTTCTCCGAGGCCGCGCGGCTGCTCGGCATCTCACAGCCGGCGGTGACCATGCAGGTCCAGGCGCTGGAGTCGGACATCGGGGCCATGCTGCTCGATCGCGGATATCGCAAGATCGATCTCACCGAGGCCGGAGCGGCGCTCGTGCCGTATGCGCGACGCATCCTCGACCAGATCGACGATGCCCGTCACGCCATCGACACGCTCTCCGACACCGTCACGGGCCGCGTCACCGTGGCAGCGTCCACCACGCCCGGCCAGTACCTGTTGCCGCGTGTGCTCGGCGCATTCCTCAAGCTCTATCCGGAAGTGGGCGTCACGCTCCGTGTCTACGACTCGGCCGATGTGGTCGAGCGTGTGGAGGCCGAGGAGGCGGATCTTGGCATGACAGGCGCCGAGGTCCCGGGCGCCCGCGTGCACTACGAGCAGCTCGGCGTCGATGAGCTGCTTCTCATCTGCCCTCCTGAGCATCCACTCGCCGACAGGGAGACGCCGAAGTTCTCCGAGGTGGCGGCGCAGCCGTTCATCGTCCGCGAAGCGGGGTCTGGTACCCGGATGGTCTCGGAGGACCTCGTGCGTCGGGCAGGCGTGGATCCGGGTGACCTGAACGTGGTGATGGAGCTCGGCACCAATGAGGCGATCGTGAGCGCTGTCGAGGGCGGCATGGGTATGGGGATCGTGAGCCGTCAGGTAGCGGCCAAGGCGCTTGAGCTCGGCACGGTCGCACGCGTGCCGGGCGCCGGTTTCCCGGTGGAGCGGCCCCTCTTCCTCGTACTCCCACGACGGTCGCTCACTCGCGCAGCCGACGCGCTCGCGGATCACCTGCGCGCAACGATGTGACCCTGCGTGCGCCCGTGAGGCATCCGGGTTGCGTGTCTGGCGTGTTACGCTAAACTCACACTTACCGTGTCCTCATGAGGTGAGGACGGAAGCCTCCGAGCCCCGCAGGCCTTCGACGGAGGATCCGTCATGGAGGCGGGGCCCATAGGGCGGTACCGGAAACGGTTCCGCCTCCCGGATTTGGAAAGGAGCATCTGATGATGGACCGCTTGAGGGGGAAGGCCATCTGGCGCTTCGGCGTGGTCTTCCTGGCGTTCGCGCTCGTGTTCTCGCTTGCGGGCTGCGCCGCCGAAGAAGAGCCTGCCGAGGAGCCGGCGGCCGAGGAGCCAGTTGCTGAAGAGCCGGTCGAGCAGAGCGACCTGGTCCTCGCATCGACCACCTCCACGCAGGACTCAGGCCTCTTCGACGTGCTGATCCCGGCGTTCGAGGAAGCGCATCCTGAGTACAAGGTCGAGGTCATCGCTGTCGGTACCGGCGCCGCGCTCGAGATGGGCGAGAACAAGGACGCCGACGTGCTGCTCGTTCACGCGAAGGCCCGCGAGGAAGAACTCGTGGCCAACGGGTTTGGCGAATATCGCGAGGACGTGATGTACAACGACTTCATCATCGTCGGTCCTGCGGATGACCCCGCGGGCATCGCCGGCTTGCCCGTGACCGAGGCCCTCGCCGCGATCGCCGATGCCGAGGCCACCTTCGTGTCCCGCGGCGATGATTCCGGCACCCACACCGCCGAGAAGAACCTGTGGGCGGCCGCGGAGATCGAGCCCGCAGGCGACTGGTACCTCTCGGCAGGCCAGGGCATGGGCGACGTTCTCGTGATGGCGTCGGAGACCCCCGGCTACACGATGACCGATCGTGCGACCTACCTGAACATGATGGACGAGCTTGCGCTTGAGATCCTCGTCGAGGGCGACGACTCGCTGTTCAACCAGTACGGCGTGATCCCGGTGACGGGCGCCGCCAACCCCGAGGGCGCGGAAGCCTTCGCCCAGTGGATCACGAGCGACGAAGGCCAAGCCGTGATCGAGACCTACGGCGTGGATACCTTCGGGCAGCCGCTTTTCTTCCCGAACGCACAGTAGGTATCCTGTGTCAGTTGCACGTGGCGGGGCGTCGTCGCTGATGTGACGACGCCCCGTGCGCTGTCCCGCCCCTCGAAAAGGAGCCGCACATGGAAACCCTGTGGGAGGCTGTGGTCGAGGCGGGCAAGATGCTCGTCAGCGGCGATCTCACGCTGTACGGGATCATCGGGCTGTCGCTGCAGGTCTCGGGCATCTCCATCGCGATAGCGATGGCGATCGGCGTTCCGCTCGGCTACCTCATCGGGTCGCGCCGTTTCGTGGGGCGACGGATGGTGCAGGTGCTCGTCAACACGGGCATGGGTCTGCCCCCGGTGGTCGCCGGCCTCACGGTGTATATCCTGCTTTCCCGGACCGGCCCGGTCGCAGAGCTGTGGGCGTCACTTGCGGGGTCGGTCGCTCCGCGCATGCTCTTCACGCTGCCCGCGATGATCTTCGCGCAGGTGGTCATCTCCACTCCGCTGGTGACCGGTGTGACCGCGGCGGCCATCGGCTCGGTGCCCGTGGAGCTCAGGCTCCAGGCCCGCTCGCTCGGCGCTTCGGCATGGCAGGAGGCGACCCTCGTGGTGAAGGAGGCGCGCCGGGGCGTCATGGCGGCCGTGGTGGCCGGGTTCGGCGGGATCATATCCGAGGTCGGGGCGGTCATGATGGTCGGCGGCAACATCGAGGGGCAGACGCGCGTGATGACCACCGCCATCGTTCTCGAGAGCCGCAAGGGCAACTTCGGCATCGCGCTCGCGCTCGGGTTCATCCTCATCGGTATCGCGTTCGTCATCAACAACGGGCTGACCGCCCTCCAGCATTCGGGAGGCCGCTATGAGCGTTAGGACCCCCGCGTGCACGCGCACCCCCATCATCGTGGGCGAGGACATCGAGGTCACGTACCACAAACGGACCGTGCTCGAGGTCGAGCGCTTCGAACTCTGCAACGGTGAGACGCACGCCATCCTGGGCCCTTCTGGTTCCGGCAAGTCCACGCTGCTCCGCATCCTCGGCTTGCTCGAGGGGCCCACCCGCGGCCATGTGACGCTAGACGGCCGGCCCGTGGAGCCTGGCGACAAGTCCGCGCGCATGATGATGGCGGCCGTCTTCCAGAACCCGTACCTCTTCAAGGGGACCGTCGGCGAGAACGTCGCCTACGGACTTGCGCTTCGCAAGGTCCCCCATCACGAGCGTGACGAACGTGTTGCAGCAGCACTCGAGCGGGTCGGCCTCGGTGGCACGCAGAAATCCTCGGCGCTCCAGCTCTCCGGAGGAGAGGCGCAGCGGGTGGCGCTTGCCCGGGCGCTGGTGCTCGAGCCGCGGATCATGCTCCTCGACGAGCCGCTCTCGTACCTCGATCCGCTCATCAAGCGGCGTCTGGTCACCGACTTCTCGGAGATCCTCTCGGCCGAGGGCGTGACCGCGCTCTACGTCACCCACGATCAGGACGAGGCGATGGTGGTGGCCGACCGGGTCACGATCATCAACGAGGGCCGCGTCGTGCGAAGCGGCGGCGTGGACGAGGTGATGACCCTGCCCACCACCGAGTGGGTCGCGGACTTCATCGGGATGGAGACCGCGCTTCACGGTGGGATCGTGGGCCGTTCGGAAGGCGTGGCCGAGGTGTCTGTCGGTGGGGAGCGGATCTTCGCGGTCACCGAACTGCCCGTTGGGGTCGACGTTCTCGTGGGCATCCGTCCCGAAGACGTGTTGCTCTTCGACGCGGCGGTCGACATCCCGCAGTCCTCCGCCCGCAACCGCCTCCGCATGCGCGTCGACGGCGTGGAGCGGCGGGGCGGCACCGACAGGATCAGTCTGTCCGCCAACGGGTTCCGCATCGCCGCATCGGTATCACGGGCCTCGGCGCGCGAGCTGGGTCTTGAGCCCGGCTCCGAGGTGGTCGCCCTGTTCAAAGCGACCTCGGTCACGGTAGCCTCTGCAACAGGTGTACCCTCTGGGGTATGATACCTGGGCCGCGTCCACCGGGCGCGACGCTCGCGGGCCGGCACTCGCGATGGAGGTAGGCGTGCCTGAGACAAGTCGAATCCCGGTCACCGCCGCTGTTCTGGCGGGTGGCCGATCCCAGCGGATGGGCGTCGATAAGACGCTCCTGCTCTTCGACGGCGAACCGCTCGTGCGACGGGTGGCCGAGACGGCCGCCCGCGTTTGCCGTCATGTCGTGGTGGTCACGAACCGGCCGGACACGATCCGGCAGGCGGGGTTGCCCGCATCGGTCGAGGTGCTCACCGATGAGGTCGCGTACCAGGGTCCACTCGGCGGACTCGTCACGGCGCTGGCCAATACCACGGACGAGTGGGTCCTGGCGCTTGCCGCCGACATGCCCTGGCTTGAGCCCTCGGTCATCCGGACGCTGTGGGAAGCACGGGACGGCGCCCAGGTGGTGGTCCCGGTGGGCGAGAAGGGCCCCGAGCCGCTGCTCGCCCTCTATCACACCAGCTGCCTGCCCGAGGCTCGCCGGGTGCTGGCGTCGGGGCGCCGGCGGCTGATGGCCCTGGTGCCTGCGGTCAAGACGGTCGAGGTGCCGCTCGAGACGTTCCGTGAAGTCGATCCCGGGCTCAAGAGCATCGTGAACATCAACACGCCGGACGAACTCCTCGAGTCCCGGGACCTGAGCTCACAGGAGTCGAAGGCTCCGGCGCCCCGGGTGTCCATCATCGAGGTGGGCGCACGAGCATCGCGCGGGATGCCGTCAGAGCGCCCCATCACCGTGTTCCTCAACGACGGCGAGATCGCCACCATGCAGTCGACCCCGGAGGATCTTGCCGACCTCGGCGTCGGCTTCCTGCTCGCGGAGGGCTTCATCAGCGACCGTGACGCACTCGAGGGTGTTGACGTCGACCACAAGCGGGGGCTCGTCTACGTTCGCTCGCGCGAGGAAGCGCCGCCCGACGTGGCCGAGCGCAAGCGGTACGTGACATCGGGCTGCGGCAAAGGGATCACGTTCGCGTCGGTGGGCCACGCCAGGGGCATCGAACCCGTGGAGTCGGATGTCGTGGTCGACTCCGAGGTCGTCTACGACCTGGTGGGCCAGCTCGCACGCGCCGCTTCGGCATACCGTGACACCGGCGGGATGCACTCGTGCGGCATCGGGAGAGGCCAGGACCTCCTGCTGGTGCGTGAGGACGTGGGGCGGCACAACGCGCTCGACAAGCTGTTCGGCCGGATCTGGCTCGACGGCATCGACACTCGCGACACGGTCCTCCTTACCACCGGTCGTATCAGCTATGAGATGGCGGTCAAGGCCGCCAAGGCCCGCGTTCCCGTGGTCGTCTCCCGCACGGCCGTCACCGACCTTGCCGCCGAGATCGCCGAGAGGGCAGGACTCACGCTGGTCGGGTATGCACGCGGTGGTAAGCTCGTTGTTTACACGCATCCGGATCGGATCAGAGTCTCGGAAGAAGAGGGTGAGTAGATGATCAGCGTCGAAGAGGCCCAGGAGCAGGTACTCTCCCGCATCTCCCGGCTGGAGCCGGAGCGGGTCGACCTCCTCGCGGCTCTCGGGCGCGTGCTGGCCGAGGATGTCGTATCGGACATCGACGTCGCGCCCTTCGACAACTCGGCCATGGACGGGTATGCCGTCCGCCACGCAGACGTGAGGTCGGCCTCGGCTGACACACCGGTCGTCCTCGACGTCGTCGAGCACATACCCGCCGGCGTCTCGCCACAGGTCACCGTCGCACCGGGCACGGCGTCCCGCATCATGACGGGCGCCCCCATGCCCGCAGGAGCTGACACCGTCGTGATGGTGGAGCGCACCCGGCCGGGAAAGGCCGACGGTGGGCCCGACGGGTCGGTCGAGATCCTGGCTGCGCCGTCCCCCGGCGGGAACGTCCGCACCCGTGGCGAGGAGGTCAGGGCCGGCGACTCCGTGTTGCTTGCCGGAGAGAAGATCGGGCCTGCGGCGATCGGGTTGGCCGCGTCGGTGGGGCACGACACCCTGCTCGTGTACCGGAGACCGCGGGTAGCCATCGTCTCCACAGGTGATGAGCTCGTCGATGTGACCGAGAAGCCCGGCCCGGGCAAGATCCGCAACTCCAACTCCTACTCGCTCGCGGCCCAGGTCGTCTCGGCCGGCGGCGAACCGCACATCCTCGGCGTGGCTCGCGATACCGAAGAGCACACAAGGTCCATGCTTGAGCGCGCCCCCGAGTTCGATCTGATGGTCACCACCGGAGGCGTGAGCATGGGCGACTTCGACGTCGTCAAGAAGGTGCTCGAGGAGATCGGCGAACTGGCGTTCTGGAAGGTCGCGATGCGTCCGGGCGGACCCCAGACATTCGGCGCGATCGGCGAGACGCCCTTCTTCGGGCTGCCCGGCAACCCCACCTCCACGATGGTGGGCTTCGAGATGTTCGTTCGTCCCGCCGTCCGCAAGATGGCCGGCTTCAGCGCGCTGCTGCGTCCGCGCTCGATCGCGAGGCTGACGCATGACGTGAAGAAGCGGGCCGAGAAGCGGTACTTCCTGCGCTCCAGGATCACGCGGTCCTCCGACGGGCGCTACTCGGTCACCGTGTCAGGCAATCAGTCCTCCGCGCTGCTCACGTCGATGCATCGTGGCAACTGCCTGATCTCCCTTCCCGAGGGGGAATCGCTCATCACCGAGGGGACCGAGGTCCTCTGCATCCGGCTCGATATGGAAGAAGGGACAGCATGAGCAGCGACAGTCAGAAGTTCAAGGATCCCCGCTGGGCCTCGCAGGTCACCGATGAGATGCTGGAGGCTGTGAAAGCCAAGGCGCGCGACGGCAAGATCACATGTCCCGTGCTGCGCAAGTACGCGGAAGACCAGGGTGTGCCGTACAAGGTGGCCGGCGCCGCAGCGGATGCGGCAGGTCTTCGCGTCCACAACTGCGACCTCGGGTGCTTCTAGCGTGGCCCACGGTGTCGCGATCCCGGTCGTCTCGGTCGTAGGAAAGAGCGACTCGGGCAAGACCACGTTGATGGAGCGGTTGATCCGCGCTCTCACGGAGCGCGGCTATCGCGTCGGCAGCGTCAAGCATCACATTCATGACTTCGACATCGATGTGCCCGGCAAGGATTCCTGGCGCCACGCCAAGGCGGGAGCCGCGGTGACGCTCGTGAGCTCGCCGTCGAAGCTCGGCATGGTGCGCCAGATGGATCACGAAGCGTCCCTGGACGAGCTGCTTGCGCTGGCGCACGACGTGGACATCCTCCTCACCGAGGGGTACCGTCGCGCGGGCGAGGTGCGGATCGAGGTCTCCCGGCGAGCCAGGTCCACCGAACTGGTATGCGAGGCGTCCGAACTCTTCGCGCTCGTGACCGATAACCCGGAGATCCGGGTCGGCTCCGTGCCGGTGTTCGGCCTGGACGACGCGGCCGGTCTTGCCGATCTCGTCGAGACCACGTTCCTGAAAGGCGGGCCGGATGGCGATCGATAGGCACGGACGCCGCATAGACTACCTGCGCATCAGCGTCACCGACCGGTGCAACCTGCGATGCGTGTACTGCATGCCGCCCGGCGGCATCGAGTGGAAGGCGCATGAGGAGATACTGACCTTCGAGGAGATCGAGCGGTTCGCGCGGATCGCCGCGGAAGAAGGCATCAGCAAGATCCGCCTCACCGGAGGCGAGCCGCTGGTGCGGCTCGGGATCGTCGATCACATCAGGCGCCTCCACGAGACCACGGGCATCGAGGCCATCGCGCTGACCACCAACGCCACGTTGCTCGCACGGTACGCCGAGGACCTGGCCGATGCGGGCCTCAAGCGTATCAACATCTCGCTCGACACGCTCGATCCCGACGTCTACTCCCGGATCACCCGCGGGGGGAAGCTCGGGGACGTCCTCGAGGGCATCGAGGCGGCATTCCGCGTGGGCATGGATCCCGTGAAGATCAACGTCGTCGTTGTGCGCTCGCTCGAGCAGGACCTGGCAGGCTTCGCTCGCATGACGCTCGAGCGGCCCGTCCATATCCGCTTCATCGAGTACATGCCCGTGGGCGACGTGGGCGCGCACAGTTGCGCGAGCTCGGACACCGACGGCTGGACCGCGGACGATCACGTCCCGACCGATGAGATCCTCGAGCGCCTTACCACTGAGGGCGCGGCCCTCGGTTTCGGCGAGTTGGTGCCGGTGGAGCGCGACAACGCGCCGGGCGGGTGGGGTCCGGCAAGCTACTACCGGTTTGCCGGCGCGCCTGGAACCCTCGGCATGATCTCGCCGCTCTCGCACCACTTCTGCAGCGAGTGCAACAGGCTTCGCCTCACGGCCGACGGCGGGTTGCGCACGTGCCTGTTCAGTGACGACGAGATCGACGTCCGAAGCGTGCTGCGCGGTGGCTCCGACGAGGATGTCCGGGCGTTGATCCACAGGGCGCTCGCCGAGAAGCCGGAGAGCCACAACCAGCAACTGGGCACCGTCCGCCATATGTCAGAGATCGGAGGCTGAGATGGCATCCGGTGATGAACTCACGCATCTCGACGAACACGGTTCCGCACGCATGGTGGACGTGGGGTCCAAGCCGGTGACGCATCGCCAGGCTTCGGCCGAGGCGATGATCCGGATGCGGCCCGAGACGCTCGCCATGATCGTGGAGGGCCGGGCGCCCAAGGGAGACGTCTTCGCCGTCGCCCGCATCGCCGGTATCCAGGCGGCCAAGCGCACGCCGGACCTCATCCCGCTGTGCCACCCGCTGCCGATCACGAGCGTGGCGGTCGACCTCGAGCCCGTGGACGCCGGGGTGCACATCGTCGCCACATGCACCACGGACGGCAAGACCGGCATCGAGATGGAGGCGCTCACGGCGGCATCGACCGCTGCGCTCGCCCTGTACGACATGTGCAAAGCGGTCGATCGTGGCATGGAGATCGCTCATGTGCGCTTGCTCGAGAAGTCGGGCGGCGCATCGGGGCACTGGCTCCGTGAAGGCGCCAGCCCTGCTCACAAGGAGGACTGACACATGGCGGCCACCGTCACATCGGTGAACCTCTCGGCCAAGAAGACCGTTCGCAAGACGCCGGGCACGAGCGGTACGCTCGTTGTGGGTAGCGGCTTCGAAGGGGACGCGCATGCGGGAGACTGGCACCGGCAGGTAAGTCTGCTCGCAGAAGAATCGATCGCGAAGATGCAGGCCAAGGGGCTGGACGTGGATGCGGGCGACTTCGCCGAGAACATCACCACGAGCGGCATCGACCTCGTGTCACTGCCTGTGGGCACCAGGGTTCGTGTGGGGGACACGCTCCTCGAGGTGAGCCAGATCGGCAAGGAGTGCCACACCAAGTGCGCTATCTACTACCAGGCGGGTGACTGCGTGATGCCCAAGGAGGGGATCTTCGCGATCGTCCTGGAGGGTGGACGCGTGTCGGTGGGTGACGAGGTCGTCGTGATCGGGGAGGGTGCCTGATGGCCGATCTGCGTGTCGGGGTTCTGACATCATCGGACACCCGGTCCGCCGGGGAGGCCGAGGACACCTCGGGCGCCGCGCTCAAGGAGCTTTCCGAGGCCCGCGGTTGGACGGTCGTCGACTACCGGTTGCTGCCCGACGATCGCGACGCCATCGCGGCCGCGCTCGTGGAGATGGCCGACGAAACGTGTTGCGACGTCGTGTTCACCACCGGCGGCACGGGTTTGGGTCCTCGTGACGTGCTGCCTGAGACGACGCTCGCGGTCTGTGATCGTGAGGTGCCGGGTATCGGCGACGTGATCCGCTCGGAGAGCCTGAAGATCACCGACCGCGCGATGATCTCCCGTGGCACGGCAGGCCAGCGGGGCGCCACGCTGATCGTGAACATGCCCGGATCGCAGAAGGCGGTGCGGGAGTCGTTCGGTTTCGTGGAGGGCGTCATCGAGCATGCCGTGGAGATGATGGCCGGGGGAGGACACGGCTAGGTCATGTGCCCGCAGTCGATCCTCTACTTCGACCACTCGGCGACCTCGTGGCCCAAACCTCCCGGGGTGGCCGAGGCCATGCAGGAGGCTCTTCTGGAGGCCGGGGGGAACCCGGGGAGGGGCGCTCACTCGCTGGCGCTCGCAGCCGAGCACACGGTGACGCGCGCCCGGGGCGACGTCGCCCGGCTTCTCGGCGTCCCTGACGCCAGGGACCTCGTGTTCACGCCAGGCTGCACCTTCGCGCTCAACCTCGTTCTCAAGGGGACGCTCAGGCGCGGCGACCGGGTCGTCGTCTCGGCGCTCGAGCACAACGCCGTGGTGCGACCGCTGCACGTCCTTGCTGCCCGCGGCGTGAAGGTGGCGCGGGTGCAAGCCGACAGCGAAGGACACATCGACGCCGATGCCGTTGAGCGCGCGGTGGCGGCGTCGGCCACACGCATGGTGATCTGTCAGCATGCGTCCAACGTCACTGGGGCCATCCAGCCGGTGGCGGATCTCGCTGATATCGCGCACGAGCACGGTGCCGTGATGGTGGTCGACGGCGCGCAAGCCGCAGGTCATCTGCCGCTCGATCTCGCCACGCTCGGCGTGGATGCGTACGCGTGCTCGGGCCACAAGGGCTTGCTCGGCCCGCAGGGCGTCGGCGTCCTGTACCTGGCGCCGGGTCTCTCCCCGGTGGAGCTCGTGCAAGGCGGCGGAGGCGGTCCCTCCGAGGAGCCCGTCCAGCCCGATATCCGTCCCGACCGGTACGAGGCCGGTACGGGGAACACGCCAGGGGCGGCAGGTCTCGGCGCTGCGGCGAGGTATCTGCTTGAGCACGGCGCCGAGATCGAGCGGCGGGAGCGCTCGCTCACTCGCCGGCTGCATGAAGGGTTGCGCGGTATCCCGGGCGTCAAGGTGCTCGGACCCGCGATCGACGTGCCGCGGGCCCCCGTCGTAAGCATGACCCACGACAGGATCCCGCCGGATGAGATCGCGTTCTCGCTGGACCGCCGGTACGGTATCGCGGTCCGCGCGGGCCTGCACTGCAGCCCGTGGACACATGGCATGACCGGCACGCTCGAGACGGGCGCCGTGCGGTTCGGGATCGGATGGAACCTGACCGAAGACGATGTGGACCGTGCCCTGGAGGCGGTCCGCGAGGTCTGCGCCGGGTCCTGATCGGACAGGTCGGGCTTCTATCGCACCACGTAGACCGGGGTGCCCACGTCCACGCGCTCGTAGAGTTCCTCGATGTCCCAGCGGTGCATCCGCATGCATCCGTGTGATGCCGCGGTGCCGATCGAGGAGTCGATGTTGGTGCCGTGGATCCTGATACCCCCCACGTTCAGGTTGAGCGCTCTGGTGCCGAGCGGGTTGTTGGGTCCGGGGCCGATGTAGCTCGGCATGTTGGCCGCCCAGGCGGACCCCGGGTTCCCCCACGTGGGCATGTACCGCTTCTGTGTGATCTCGAACTCCCCGCGCGGCGTCGGGTGGCCGGGGGTGCCCACCGCCACGCCATACGTTTTGGCGAGAGCGCCGCGCTCGTACAGGTGGAGCCGACGCTCGGAGATGTCCACGAGGATCGCGGGACCGAGGTCGGCCTCGGTCGTCGTGGGCTCCGTGCTGCGTATGACCGCCTGGACCGCCCTCTCGTCGCTTGTGAGCGCCGATCGCAGGACCTCAGCGGTGGCGGTGGTATCGAGGGACATGCCGGTCATCGACGGACGCACGACGATCGTGTCCAGTTCGAGGGCGAGAGTGGCGTCAGCGGCGGTCGTGTCTATCGAGGCTGCTGTGCGCTCGAGCCAGGCGGCGAGCGCCTTCTCATCGAGGGTGATGCTGAGATCCGCGGAGCCGCCGGACTCCCGCTCGGCGAACCGGTCGGCCATCCGCTCCGCCAGCGTCGATGCCGCTTGCGGCCGGAAGGCGGTGTCCACCATGGCGTCGACGTCGACCGTGACCATTGACGAGGCGACAAGTGTGAACGAGCGGTCGCCATGGCGCAGGGTGATCGGCTCGGCGAGGGGCGCCGCGACATCGCGTGCGATGAGTTCCCGCGCCTCCTGACGCGTCATCCCCGACACATCCACCCCGGCGATGGACGAGCCCGCCGGCAGGATCTCGCGGGTGCGCCAGTCGCCGGCCACGGCGACAGCGCCTCCGCCTGCAGCGGCGAACAGGAGGATGGATGCGATGAGTGCGGCGATCCGCAGTGGCAGCGACGCCCTGTGCATGTATGCTCTCCTTGCAGGCCGGAGCGGCCGTTCACGTGTCGCATATTCTACAATGGGTTCGTCCAGCGTGAAGACCGGGCACGTTCACGGGCCGGGGGAGATTCGATGCATCAAGGGGCGGGGGGTGACATCAACCGCGGCAGCCTCGAGCGGTTGTTGGCTAAAGTCATGAACGATCGAGGCCTCGATCTCGGCCAGTTTCGTGCGCGATATGTGGAGCGGCGGATCAACGTACGGCTCAATGCGCTCGGACTGACCACATACCGGCAGTACGCCGCGTATCTCGATGCGCATCCTGAGGAGTACGCACGGCTGCTCGATACGCTGACCATCAACGTGACACAGTTCTTCCGCGACCCCGACGTGTACCAGCTGTTCCGGGACGAGGTCCTCCCCGCTGTGGTGTCGACGAAACAGCAGCGCAGGCAACGGCTCCTACGGATATGGTCGGCGGGATGCGCCACAGGTCAGGAGCCGTATTCGCTCGCGATGTCCGTGCTCGATGCAATGGAGCGTCTCGGCGCCGGGACCATGTTGCCCACGGTCATCGGCACGGACATCGATCCGGCCGCGTTGGCCACTGCTAAGAAGGGCGAGTATCCGGTCAAAGAGGCCGCGCACATCCCCGAACCCGACCGCAGGCGGTACCTGGAGGTGGATGGCGACAGGATGCGCATACGCCAGAACGTGAGGGACATCGTGCGGTTCCGGTACCTCAATCTATTCGAGAGCCCGCCGATACATGGAGTTGACGTGGTGTTCTGCCGCAACGTGTTCATCTACTTCAACCGGAGCGATCAGGAGCGGCTGCTCAACGCGTTCTGGGAGTCACTCACACGGGGGGGCTATCTCGTGCTCGGACGGTCCGAGCACCTCACCTCTCAGGTGGCGGGGCGGTTCGAGCTGGTGGACGGCAGACAACGCATCTATCAGAAGCCGAGGGGACTGCAGCGACGATAAGGGTTTGCTATCGTTGACCGATGAGCATCGTGTCACGTGGCACTAGCCGAGGAGGGTCCGCATGGCCGAGAAGAACCGCGCCAGCCAGATGAAGCGTGGGCTGTCCACCTTCACGATCCTCACGTGGATCACGATCGGGCCTGCCGTACTCGTGGGTCTCACGGCGACTGGGCTGTTCGCGTTTTTTGCGCTCGATGTGCCGTTCGAGACACTGCGCTCGATAGCCGTCTTCGGCGCCATCGCGATGGCGATCTGCGCGGTCCCTGGGTCGCTCGCATGGCGGGCGGTGTTCAGGAAGCGGGTGCTGGATCCGCTCCATGAGCTCGGCTCGGTCATGGTCGCGGCGGGCGGAGGCGACCTCACCGTGCGCGCGGAGGCTCCCCACGATGATGAGATCGGCCTTCTGGTCACGGAGTGCAACGGGCTGATCGCTTCGCTGGCGGACATTGCCACGAAGGTGCGGATCTCCGCCGAGTCGGTCAGCAATGCCGCCACGCAGTTGTCCGCATCATCCGAGGAGATCAACGCCTCATCCATGGAGATCTCGTCCTCGGTGCAGCAGATCGCACACGGCGCCGAGCTCCAGTCAAGGAAGGTGGAGGAGACAACCGCCGCGATGGAGTCGATCTCAACGGGTGTCACCGATATCGCGGACCGCGCCATGGACGCCAGCCGCACGAGCGACGCCGCGGCTCAGGTAGCGCTTGCCGGCGAGCAGTCCAACGAAGAAGCCATAGCGAAGATCAACGAAGTGCTCGAGGCGATACTGATCCTCGCTGATTCAGTCGAGAAACTGGGCAAGCGTTCGAGCGAGATCGGGAAGATCGTCGATGTGATCACCACGATCGCCGATCAGACGAACCTCCTGTCGCTTAACGCAGCGATCGAGGCTGCACGGGCCGGCGAGTCAGGCCGGGGCTTCTCGGTGGTCGCTGAAGAGGTACGCAAGCTTGCGGAGGGTTCCGGCAAGGCCGCCGAGCAGATCGGCGAGCTCATCAAGGAGGTCCAGGCGGAGACTGCGAACGCTATGAAGTACATGGAGGTCGGCACCAACGAAGTGCGCCTCGGCGCTGAGGTGGTCTCGCGCAGCGGTGATGCGCTGCGACAGATCACCGAATCCGTCACCAGGACGGCCCAGCTCGCCCAGTACATCGCCGATACCACCGCCGAACAGGCGAAGCGTACCGGCGAGGTGGATCGCGCGATGCACGACATAGCCGCGGTGGTGGAGGAGAACGCAGCGAGCGCTCAGGAGACGGCCGCCGCAGCCGAACAGCAGACGGCATGCATGCAGGAGATCTCGTCCTCGGCGCAGGACCTGGCCGACATGGCCCGTCGTCTCGAGGAGTCTGCCCTGCAGTTCCGTTTGGGGGAGGCGGACGAGTGATCGAGCCTGTTGCGAGCGAAGCACGGCAGTACGTCCTGTTCAGCCTGAGCGAGGAAGAGTACGGGCTGCCGATCTCCGCTGCGCGCAGTGTGATCAGGTACGAGGACCCTACCCCCGTGCCGAGGGCGCCTGAAGGCGTGGAGGGCGTGTTCAACCTGCGCGGTCAGATCCTTCCGCTCGTCGACCTCGGGCGGCAGTTGCGGGGACGGCCTCTCGAGCCTACGACGCACTCGCGGATCATCGTCGCCGATGCGGGCGTGGGTGGCGTGGGGCTCGCGGTGGACCGGGTCCACGAGGTGGCATGGATCCCCGTCGATGATGTGAGACCTGCGCCTGCCGCTGCTGTCACCAGCGTGATGAGCGATGCGTTCGAGGGCGTCGCCACGTACAACGACCGGCTGATCATCCTGCTCGATGCGGATAAGGCGCTGCCCAAGCCGGTCCTCCCGTCTGCCGGCACAGTCCAGGAAGGTGGCCTCGATGCCTAGGTCCGTGCTCGTCGTCGACGACGCTGCGTTCATGCGCATGATGATCAGAGACATCCTCTCGCGTGAGGGATACGTCATCTACGAAGCGGTCAACGGCCGCGATGCGGTGGAGAAGTATCACGAGGTCCGCCCGGACCTCGTCACCATGGACATCACGATGCCGGGAATGAGTGGACTCGAAGCCCTGCAGGCGATCCGCGACCAGGACCCCGCTGCGCGGGTGCTCATGGTGAGCGCCATGGGTCAGCAGAAGATGATCGTCGAGGCTCTCGAGTATGGCGCGATGGACTTTCTCGTGAAGCCGTTCCAGCCCACGAAGGTGCTAGAAACGGTCAAGAAGTGCCTGCAAGCAGCACCACGCGGCTGAATGGGGAGCCATGCGCTCCACGATCAAGGTCCTTGTGGTCGATGATTCGGCGCTCACACGTCAACTTCTGACAAGGGCGTTGTCGGTCGACCCTGCCATCGAGATCGTGGGCACGGCACGTACGGGGGTCGAGGCGATCGAGAAGACGCACTCCCTCGCTCCCGACGTCGTGACGCTCGACATCGAGATGCCCGAGCTTACCGGCCTCGAAGCGCTGCCCCACATCATCCGGACCAGCCCTGCGCGCGTGCTCATGCTCAGCTCTGTCGACAATCCCGACACCACCTATGCGGCGCTCGAACTCGGAGCCACCGACTTCGTTGTAAAATCTGCCAGCGGATTCGTGAGCTCGCTCACGGAACTGAGCGAGGTTCTGATCAAGAAGATCAAAACGGCGTACCGCGTGCGCCCCGAGCGACGGCGGGTCGCGCGCCGTGAAGAGCTGTATCGGGCCGCAGGCGTCACACGCCCCGCCGGGGGCGGTCCCCCCGGTCATCTCGTGGCGATAGCGGCTTCAACAGGTGGTCCGCCTGCGCTGGAGGTGGTCGTCTCAGGACTGGACACAGGCCTGGACGCCTCCTACATGATCGTGCAGCATCTGCCGAAGGGCTTCACCGGCTCTCTTGCGCGCCGGCTTGGGCGGATTGCGCCGATCCCGGTCGTCGAGGCGGAGGATGGCATGCCGGTCGAGCGCGACACGGCATATATCGCGCCGCACGGCCGTCACATGACGGTCGCCGGGGGGCGGACGATGCGCATGTCGCTCCAGGATGCGCCACCACTCCATGGCGTGAGGCCGGCGGCCGACCCGCTCTTCATGAGTGTGGCCGATCGCGTCGGCAAGGACTCGGTGGGGGTGGTTCTCACGGGGATGGGCACCGACGGGGCTGCGGGGTTGCGCTCGATGAAGGAGGCCGGCGGCACGACGATCGTCCAGGACGAGGAGAGCAGCGTGGTCTGGGGCATGCCTGGGGCTGCCGTGCGCATGGGTGTGGCATCCCGCGTGGTGCCGATCGACGATGTGGCAGGCGAGATCCGCCGCGCCGTGAGGGGGTGACCGGACTGTGAACGATGACGTGTCCGCGTACGTGGAGGTGTTCCTGAGCGAGAGCGCTGAGTACCTGCAGGCGATCACCGACGGTCTTCTCGCCTTGGAAGCCGATCCCGTTGACCTAGAACCGGTGGAGACGGTCTTCCGGGGCGCTCACTCGCTCAAAGGGATGTCAGCGGCGATGGGTTACACCCGGACGCAGGAGTTGATGCATAAGATGGAGTCGCTCATGGCGACCGTACGGTCAGGGGAGCAGGTCGCGGACCATGAGTTGATCGACCTGATGCTCCAGGCGACGGATCGTGTGCGCGAGGTCATCGCCGACGAGTCCTCGGGCGGTAACGCCGTTGCGATCGACGACATCGTGGCCCGGCTGGTGTCGCGGGCCGGCTCGGGAGCGGCTGCGGCAGCTCCTGGACAGCCAAAGGCCACCGCCGCGAGGGTGCCCCACGCGGCTGCGGAAGGATCGCTCTACAGCGTGAGGGTCCATATCGAGAAGGGCTGCGTACTCAAGGGCGTGCGCGCGTACATGGCGATCAAGCGGCTCAACCACCTCGGGGTCGTTGTCGAGACCCATCCAGGGGCGAGGGAGATCGAGGACGAGCAGTTCGGGGACTCGTTCGAGGCGATCGTGCGCACCAAGGCCGCACCGGAGACCGTCCGCGAGGCGGTCCTCGCCGTCACCGAGATCGAGGCGGTC
>LDZT01012771.1_pt1 | contig 21569 bp, 23 predicted proteins | sample 615521 | NCBI WGS metagenome assembly LDZT01 (sample SAMN03408292, study PRJNA278302) | terrestrial metagenome | isolation source: oil reservoir sample SB1 | place: USA: Alaska, North Slope, Schrader Bluff formation | collected 2011-09
TTGGATGCGCACACCGGTGGCATCCCCGCGCGCTTTCCGGCAGGAGTGGTTTGCGCGCTTATATTTCTTCCCCCAGGTGCCTCAGGAGATTGTGCATGCGCTCTACACCGCCCAGCTGGATGCAGCAGAACAATGGCTTGCTGAGCAAAAGACGCTAGACCTGACTGGATCGTTTTTTGAAGCGCAGGTGCGGGCCTTTCGGCGCAGCCAAATCGAGGGTATCCTTGCCTATCTGCAAGAAAATCAACCCCACTTTTTTCAAGGAGATAATAATTAATGAGAGATCGATGGATAGTAATGGCGCTCTTAATCACTTTGTTGCTTTCGGCATGTGCTAGCCCGAATGTCACGCCGACTGCCACGCAGCCGCAAACTACAGCGCCGGCAACGCTGACAGAAACGGTGCAATCCCTGATTATTACTGATGCCCTAGGGCGTACGGTCACGCTCGATGCGCTGCCACAGCGCATTGTGGTGACGGGCAAAGCCTCCATTATGGTTTTGGATGCGATGTATATGTTCCCCGAGGCGCGTGAGCGTGTAGTCGCTTTTGAGGATTTCGCACAAGGCGATGTCAATTTTATTTCCTTGCTGGACCCAAACTATGCCGAAAAGGCATGGCTCCAGCGCGATGCCGGCGTGGAGCAGTTTGTCTCGGCTGAGCCGGACTTGGTGGTGATGAAGAGCAGCAACGCTGAGAAGTACGGCGGACCTATTGAAGCAATCAACATTCCCGTGGTGTATGTAGATTTTGAGACGCCCGAACAATACGCACGCGATTTGGACATCTTGGGCAAAATCTTTGGCAACACCCAGCGCGCCGAGGAGCTCGCGGCTTATTATCAAGGCAAGGTGGATGTTATCAATGCAGCGCTGCCGGCGGAGGTAACCCGCCCAAGCACGCTTATGCTCCAATATGCGCTCAAAGATGGCGCCGTAGCTTTTACCGTACCTCCGCTGAGTTGGATGCAAACCCGCCTGGTGGAGATGGCTTGCGGAACAGTGGCGTGGTCTGATGTGCAGCCTAGCTCTGGCTGGACAACAGTCACCATCGAGCAAATCGCCGCTTGGGATCCCGATGTGATTTTGATTGTGGCTTATAACAATGACCCGAGTGCTATTGTAGGCTCGCTCAAAGAGGACGCCCAGTGGAAAACGCTGCGCGCTGTCCAAAACGGCAAGTTGTACGGTTTCCCCAAGGACCTTTATAGCTGGGATCAGCCGGATACGCGCTGGGTATTAGGGTTGCAGTGGCTCGCGACGGTGCTGTACCCAGAGCGACTCAAGCCAGAAAACTTGATGCCGGCAGTGCAGGAATTCTATCAATTCGCTTATGGCATAGATTCAGCCACATTCGAAGCCCAAATCAAGCCCGCGCTGCAAGGGGATCTACCTTGAGTGAAAGTACACTCCTTGAGAGCACAGAAATTGCTGCAACCAAACGCAGCTGGATTTGGTGGGCACTAAGCATTGGACTGGTGCTGATTTTTTTGGTTTCGCTCTTTTTGGGGCGCTACCCGCAAGCCGGCTTGGTACGGCTTGCGCAGCTGCGCGAGAACGAGCTTGCCAGGCTGCTGGTTTTCAACGTGCGCCTGCCGCGCCTGCTTACGGCGCTGCTGCTGGGGATGGTGATGGCTTCTGCAGGCACCGTATTCCAGATGATTTTTGCTAACCCCTTGGTGGAGCCTGGCTTTTTGGGTGTCTCCCAAGGGGCAGCCTTTGGCGCAGCGCTTGGCATCGTATTTTTAGGTGCGACCTCGATGGCAGTGCAAGGGTTTGCGATTGTGTTTGCCTTTTTGGGGCTGGGCTTCTCTTATCTGCTCGCGCGCCGCATGCATATTGGCGATTGGCTGCTGCGCTTGGTACTGGCTGGGATTGCGGTTTCAGCGCTGTTTTCGGCTGGTGTGGGCATCATCAAATTTATGGCTGATCCCATGCGGCAGCTTCCAGAAATCACTTTTTGGATGTTAGGCGGCTTGGCGAGCATAACTTGGGCGAAGTTCCTTTCCATTCTCCCGGCTTGCTTAGTGGGTCTAGTAATTATGTTTGTCTTCCGCTGGCGGTTGAACCTGTTGGCTTTAGAGGAGACGACTGCGTTTTCACTCGGCGCCGCGCCGCGCCGCGAGCGCTTGCTGCTCATGACGGCAGCGGTGTTGGCAACGGCAGCTGTCATTTCCGTTGCGGGCATTGTCAGCTGGGTAGGGTTGATCATGCCGCACATTGCCCGCGGGCTGTTTGGCTCAGATACGCGCCGCAGCCTGCCGGCTGCGATGCTTTTAGGCGGGATCTTTGCCATTTTATGCGATGACTTAGCCCGCCTCTTGATTATCGGCGAGATTCCTCTAGGTATTTTGACTTCCCTTTTAGGCGCGCTGATCTTTGTGATTCTGATGGCGCGGCGCAGACAGGCGGTGCCAGCATGAGCAACACACTCCTCAGCTTTGAAGACGTCACGTTTGGTTATTCCCGCAAACGTCTCATTTTCTCGGGTTTGAATTATGCGTTGGAAAAAGGGAGTTTGGCTGTGCTTCTGGGGCCCAATGGCGCCGGAAAGACGACGCTACTTTATATGGCTTTGGGGTGGCTCTTGCCGATAGCTGGCAAGGTGAGCTTGGGCGGCAAATTGCTGCAAACTTACCGCCGCGGGGAGCTCGGCCGGCGGATTTCGCTTGTCCCTCAGGCTGAGCATTTACCCTACACCTACTCCGTATTGGAGTATGTGCAATTTGGGCGTGCGCCGCATCTGGCACTAGTTGAAATGCCTGGCAAGAAAGACCATCACGTGGCGCGGGAAGCGCTGGCACGCGCTGGAATTTCTGCGCTTGCTGATGCGCCTATGGATAAGCTGAGCAGCGGCGAGCGGCAGTTAGCTGTGGTGGCACGCGCGTTGGCGCAGGAGCCGGAGATCTTGCTGCTGGATGAACCCACGGCGCACTTAGACCTGGGCAACCAATACCGTTTGCTGCAGACGCTGAAGGAGCTGAATCGTGCCGGCGTTACTATCCTCATGACTACGCACGACCCGCAGATTGCCTTAGCCATCAGCACACAAACCGTTCTGGTGGAGGGCAACGGCAAAGTGCGCGTGGGTGCAGCGGAGCAGATTATCACCTCCGAAACGCTCACACATCTGTATCATCTGCCAGCCGGCGCCATCGAAATCCGCCCTAACCGGTCAGGCATCTGGCTGCGGCAGCTTTAAAGCATACTCCATCGTATAAAAATACAGACAGGAGAATGCTCTTGCCTAACTTTGATCTATAATGGCTATTTTCTGAGCAGCTGCATAAACTCAGCAGTGGTAATGCTCTGAGCTAACGCCTGGCTGAAATCCTGATGGGCGTCGACAGCATTCTGGACTAGGACCGCCAGGCTGGCATCTCCCAAGAGGATCGCGCCCGCCAGCTTGCCTTCGTGGAAAACGAAGCTGGCATAGTTTTCATCGGTTTGCTGGGTTAAAACTTTATCGCCTTCCTGCGCGGTAATCTGCCCGATGCTAAAAAGGTCAATGCCCAGCACTTTGAGCCTGGCATAAGGGGGATTCTCATTAAAGATTTTTTCATCCTAGTCTCAAGAATTTACTCTTCTCATCCGATGTTTTCCACAGCCAGTAGAAGCTTAGGAAAAAAATAACCCCCTGTATCAACTGATATAATTTCTCCACCTGACGAATCGGTGATTATTTTGTTTTGAGGAGATCATTATGCCACGAGAGGCAATTAGTACGCTATGGTTGATGGGTGGATACTTTGTGCTCATCCTGCTGATGGGGATTTTTGTGACGCGCATCCAAAAAATGCGTGGAATTAAAACACAGCCAGCCATCTTGGGCGCGCTCTTTTGGACGATCGGGATGATTGCCTATGCTGCTTTCGCGCAAGTATCACTGGAAGAATGATACTGATCCAAAAATTGCTGTGCGTTACCTGATAGTGTTTCTTGTGCTTATCATGGTTTACGCTGTCGGGCTGGTGCTAGTCTGAACAGATTGTGTTTTTGGTTTCCCTGTGCATTTCCTTTAGTATAAACAGCCTAAAGAGGGAAGCTTGCAGCTCGCATTATTTTCAGAGGGTATAATGGAGCCTTGAAATTATGCTTTTGGAGAACATTGATGACAACTGAAGAAATTGCACAGCCTAAAAGTAATGTTGTTGATTGGCTACTGCGGGTATCCCCGTAGGCATCGGCGGAGCGCTGGGCGTAGTGGCTTTTTCCGCGGTGGTCGACTGGGCATTTGGGCATTATGCTGCGCAGTTTACCTGGCTGTTCATTGGCTTTATTAGCGGCACATTTCCCTCGCTGCTGAAGACCTCTGGCAAAGAGGGCCGCAAGCCCTGGCACTGGGCGCTTTTGGCCGTGATGGCAGCCCTAACGGTGTTTGCCATGCGCACCCTAGAAAACAGCAGCTTTTCGCAGCTCACACCCAGCTTTATCAACTGGCTGCTGAGCGGCTTTTTGATGGGCTTGGGCGCCGTCGTACCGGGGATGAGCCCTTCCAACTTCCTGATTTACTTTGGGCTGTATGACAAAATGGCAGCCGGCATCAGCCACCTGGATTTCGGGGTGATCATCCCGATTCTCATTGGCGGCGTTTTGTGCGTATTGATATTTGCGCGTTTGGTCTCGTTGCTATTCAAGAAGCATTATGCTGTCATGTATCATCTCATCTTGGGCATTGTGGTAGGCTCGACGATTGCGATCATCCCACGAGGCGTTACGGGTGCAGGTGTGATAGCCATGTGTGCGCTGCTTTTTGTGGTGGGTGCGGTGATCTCTTACCTGCTGGCTAAGCTGGACGAGAAATACGCCCGAGAGCCGGCTTTCTAAACTAAATCGATTTTTATTTTTTAGCGCTCAGCTGTAAAGCTGGGCGCTTATTGATATGTTGCCCCCTGTTAGAAGGACAATTGTTGCAGAATTTGTTGAGGCAATTTCTCCATTCTGCCCAATTATCCATTAAAATTAGGTTATGTTGAGAAGAGGTATATGATGCAGCGAGATTTAGATAAAGCCGATTGGGCCGTTGGACTGATGCAAAACCGTCAGTCTGTGCGCCGATTTAAGGACGACCCTATTCCAGAGGAAATTTTATATGAAGTGCTTGCTGCAGGCATTAATAGCGCGACGGGCGGGAACCTGCAACCTTACTCCATCATTGTGGAACGAAGCCGCATCCAGAGTCAGCAGCTCAGCAAGCTGTGCGGGGATCAGCCTTTTATCGCCCAAGCACCTGTGAACCTCATCTTTTGTTTGGATTGGCATAAACTAGCTGTCTATAGCCGCGCTAATGATGCACCTTTCACCTGCAATAAAAGCTTCCGGCACTATTCCATCGCCATGGATGACCTAGTGTGCGCTGCGCAGAGCATTGAAACCGCAGCCTGGCTGTATGGCATTGGTTCCTGCTATGTGGGCACGATTATCGACAACATTCCTGCAGTGGCGCGTATGTACAAAATGCCCAACCTGGTGGCGCCCATGCTGCTGCTCAGCCTGGGTTACCCCAAGAGCCTGAGCACCCGACGTAAGAAGCTGGACTATGATATGGTTGTTTTCAACAGCAGCTACCCCAACCTCACTCAAGAAAAAATCTGTTCCGCTTACGATGAAAAATATGCCGGCATGCGTATGACCCTCCCCGCTGACCCACAAAAGCGCGAGGAGTTATTGGCAGAGTTCCGCCGAGCCCTGCTCACCACGTATCCAGAAGAGCAATGCGATCAAATCCTTGCCAGAGTAGAGAAACTTGGTTATATCCGCGAAATCCAGCGCCGCTTTGGGCTGCACTACCACGCTGCCGATATGCTCACGCCGGACGTACTCGAGGGCTTGGCTGAACAGGGCATTTATCCCTGCTATGGCTTGATGGAACAGTAGGTGCATCGTGGCGGCAGCTACGCCTGTTGGGGAGACAAAATTTATTGTTCCCTCACTGCCTATGTATGGCGAAAGCATCATTCCGTTCGACACGGCTTTTTAGGGTAATTCACTTATATGTGATCATACGGGGACAATTCTTGCTATGGCAGATGATATTTCAGATGTGGCATTATGTTACACTTGCTCAACAGTTAATTTTCAACAGATAAAAATGATAGATTTTTGCGACTATGGCGTGAATCAAATCAAGGCTTATCTTACTCGGGAAGTGAAAATATGAACGGAAAAACAATCGTCAAGGTTATAGATCTCAAGAAAAACTATGGCCCAATCGAAGCAGTTCGTGGCATCTCATTTTCAATAAATGAGGGGGAGTTTGTTTCACTCCTAGGTCCAAATGGGAGCGGCAAGACAACTACGGTTAGTATGATGTGCACCATTTTGAATATCGACTCAGGCAGTGTTGAAATTGACGGACTTACAGTAGGTAAAAATGATGAAGCGATCAGAAGACTGCTTGGCGTGGTTTTCCAAAACAACCGTTTGGATTCAATTCTTACGGTAAAAGAGAATCTTACGGTTAGAGGAAGATTATATGGTTTGCCAAATAAGATCCTTAAAGACCGCATTGACCACTTGCTTTCGGTTACAGGCGCTTCCGAGCTTATCAATAGGAAGTATGGGACACTCTCAGGCGGGGAAAAGCGGAAGGTTGATATTGCCAGGGCTCTTTTACATTCACCTAAAATATTGATTCTCGATGAACCAACCACTGGATTGGATCCTGAAAGCAGGTTGAAAATCTGGCAAATGATTACAGATCTTCGGAAGCACGAAAATGTGACGATTCTGCTAACGACCCATTATCTTAAAGAAACGAATGCCTCAGACAATGTTATTGTATTGAAGGAGGGGCTTATTCAAATTATCGGTACACCGAGCGACATCAAAGAAGCCTATAGTCAGAACCTCCTCATCATCCGCCCCACAAATCTTGATGAGCTACAGGACCGGCTCAAAAAACAAAACATAAGTTTTGAAATCAACAATGAGGCTGTAATAATCCCGATACAGAACACCAAAGATTCTATTCCCATCATAAATCTCAGTCAAGATTTGATTGAATCCTATGAAGTGAAGCAAGGATCAATGGATGAAGCTTTCATGAGTGTCTTACATAAGGAGTAAAAATGCTTGCCCTAGTTAATCGGAACTTAAAAATATTTTTTAAAGATAAAACAATATTGCTTTTCTCATTGCTAGGCGTGTTAATTGTATTGGGCTTATATGTTTTATTTTTAGGAAATGTAGCCTTTAAAGAATTTGAAGATATTCCAGGAACTAACTTCCTTATCGCGACGTGGGTGATGTCCAGTATCATTGCGATGATCCCTATTAATTCATCCTTAGGATCGCTTTCCACAATGCTGGTTGATAAGGAGAAAGGAACTTATGATGATCTAATCTTAACTTCTATATCGCGTACTCAAATTATTGGGGGGTATGTGTTAAGTACTTTTATTGTGACATTTAGCCTATCGATAATTGCCCTAATCTTTACTGAAGTTTATATTAGAATTATTGGTGGACCCCTTCTATCCCTTCAGGGGGTAGGTGAAATCACACTCTTGATTGTGCTCAATACATTAATTGCTACATTGACACTTTTTTGTGTTTCATTATTCTTCAAAAACCTCAATGCCTATTCGCTATTCAATACTATTCTGAGCACCCTTATTGGATTTCTAACGGGAACGCTTGTCATAATAGGCGAATTACCGGCCGCCTTTCAGGTGGTTGTCAAAATTTTTCCATTTTCTCATTCTGCTTCCCTTTTTAGAAAAATGATGATGGAGGAACCCATTCGGATCGTCTTTTTAGGGGCAGATTCAAGCGTTATCAATAATTTCCGAAAAATAATGGGAATAGACTTTTATATGAATGGGGAACCCATTTCTCCTTATACAAGCATTTTGTACTTGGCGATCTTTGGTCTCATTAGCTTTATCATTAGTTATGTTAGGTTGCAAAAGAAACAAGGATAACAATAGAATCTCCTCAGTTCTATAATACAGCTAGTGGTTTTTATGATTGTCAAAGAAGTGCAAGCCAAAAGCATTCTTTCCAAGTCGCAGGTGTTCCCCTACACGATCAACGCCTATACCGGCTGCGAGCACGCTTGCAGCTATTGCTACGCCCGCTTTATGCGCCGCTTTAGCGGGCATAAAGAAGCCTGGGGAGAATTTGTGGACGTCAAGGTTAATGCCCCCCAGCTGTTGGCTAAGGAGATTCAGCATAATTCACCTGCCCGCGTGTGGGTCAGCGGGGTGTGTGACCCCTACCAACCCTTGGAAGCCCAATACCGCCTTACCCGCCAGTGCCTGGAGATTCTAACCGCCGCCCATTGGCCCGTCACAGTGCAGACCAAGTCGCCCCTAGTGACGCGCGATATCGACATCCTGCGTGCGGGCGAGGGTGTGGAAGTGGGGCTGAGCATTGGCACAGCTGATGAGCATATCCGGCAAATTTTTGAGCCGCATGCGCCCTCTATCCCCAGCCGTATCCAAGCACTTCAGGCGCTGCACGCGGCGGGCGTTCACACATTCGTGATGATTGCGCCTTTACTGCCTGGCGCGGAAGACTTGCCGGAGCTGCTGGCTGGCAATGCTGACGAGGTGCTGGTAGACCGTATGAACTATCACTATGCGGATTGGGTCTACCGCAAGTATGGCTTGGAGCGCTACCTCACGGAGGGGTACTTCGAGACTGTTTCCGCACTGCTTAGAAACCAGCTGAGCCCGAGCATCGATGTGGAGATCGTCACTTAGGCGGGGTTATCTTTCCAGCTGACTGCAGCGGTAAAGGCTTCTGTACTTTGGGTCAGGTTCTGACCAGCGAGGGCAAAAGCGTCAGGCTGCCCGTCTAGAGGAGCTACCTTCACGCTAACCTCATTTTCGGGGTGAACCTCGCGGTCATAATTGATTTGCAGCGCCTCGAGCTGATGACTATGATGCCAATCTATGGGGAAAGCATCGCAGACCCACTCGATGTAACGCGCGTTATTGACATGCCCGACTACGTCTATGGCTGAGTAGCCGGCACGCAAGCGCAGCCTTTCCTCGCCGTTCGCAGGCGAAGTGAGCTTTTCCAGCGGCTCATCTAAAGCATGGCGGCTGGGGTTTTGCGGCAAGTTCAGCTGTAAGGCGGAAGGCGGCACCAGCCGGCGGGTCTGCATGTTCATCATCAGCCACGCCGAAGTGGCGGCGGTGAGCAGGTCACCCTGCGCACTGAGGATTTCGTAATCGCGGATGAAGAACAGCTTCTGCTGGATGGTCTTGGGCCAGGTGCGGATGGTGACCTGCTCCTCCACCCGCGGAAAGCGGAAAAATTGGAGCTTGATGCGTGAAAGCACCCACACTAGCCCTTGGTCGAGCAGGGCTTGGTAGCCCTTGCCTAAAAGGTCGATGTGCGCATTGGCGGCTGCGGTCATGTGCTGCAGAAACGCAGAAGGTTTCCAATGCAGGTTGGCATCGCATTCATACCCCGGTATGGTTAAAATTTCTTCATAAGTGGATTGGTCTTCGCTTAACATCTCTTTCCTAACCGGATTAAACTGCACAAATAATAACCCAAGCTGTTCAAAATGGCGAGGGTTTGTACTTGTCTGGTCTCTGTTCTTGCATGGTACCCTAAAGGTAGGCTGCGCACTCGGAGACCGGCGAGAACGACCAGCTGTTCTTGCAGGGTCTCCTGACCCAGCAAGGCATTTGACCTTTAGGTCTCAAAGAGGGAGACCTGCGGTCAAAACCGCTCGCACGGTACCCTACGGGCAGGCTGTGCACTCGGAGACCGGCGAGAACAAATTATTTCATTACAGCAGCTCAGCGCCAGCGGTTGTCATTTTCTGCCGGGCTGACGCACCGCCAGCAGGAGTCACCGGCCGGGTTCCGGCGGCAATCACGCTTACGGCAAAGCCCTCGGCGCGCGCATCCAGCACGGTAGCCAAGACGCACACATCCTCGGCTAAGCCGCCAACGATGAGCCGCCGGATGCCAGCTTTGCGCAGGTGTACGGCTAAGCCGGTCTGATCAAAGGCGGAGTTTTGGTCTTGGTCGAAGCGCGTACCCTTGGTGATGATCTCCGCCTCTGGCGGTTTATGCAGCCCAGGGTGGAAAGCGGCGCCTGGGGTATCTTGCAGGCAATGCACTGGCCAAGGACCGCCTTCCTCAGCAAAGCTGGGGTGATGCTTGGGGTGCCAATCGCGGCTTAGGTAGACCGGGATGCCGGCTTGGCTGGCGGCGTCGATCCATTGGTTGAGCACCGGCACTACCTGGTCGCCCTCCGCAATGGGTAAAGCGCCGCCTGGGCAGAAATCCACCTGCACGTCAATGATTAAAAGGGCATCCCCGGATTGAAATGAAAAAACTTGTTCAATCATCATTCTCCTCCAAATGCTGTTGGGTTTCCTGTTGATATTCCTGGAGTGCTGGGGATATCATCACGGGATAAGGCTCTGCAGCTTTCTCGAGCGCCAGCAGTGCTTGTGGCAGCCGGGCGAGCTGCTCCCGTGCGTATGCCTGCGCCTGCGGCAAGCTCACCTCGGCGGCTTGCAGGCTGTACCCTCCGCGCATGACAGGCACGAGCAGCGGTCGGCCGGGGAGAGACTCCTCGGCGCGGGCGATAGTATCGCCCACATCCTGGCTGCCTTGCGCCTGGCGGAAAACTTGTTTGCGGCCGGCGATCACAGTGCGGACGGGGGAGAGCTTTACGCGCCCTCTGCCGGCATATTCGGTAAGCTTGTAGGCAATATCTAAGCTGGGGACGTCACTCGAGACGCCCATTGCCGTCCCGACGCCAAAGCCGTCAATCGGCGCACCAGCTGCCATCAGCTTCTGGATTTTGTATTCATCCAGCCCGCCGCTGGCAAAGATTTGCACCTGCTGCAAGCCAGCGTCATCCAGCATTTGACGTGCCTGGCGGGAAAGGACGACGAGGTCGCCCGAATCGATGCGGATACCGGCTACCTGGAAGTCCGAACCCAGCTCGTGAGCCAGTTCGATGACGTGTTGCACCCCCTTCAGGCTGCCGTAGGTATCGGCGAGCAAGAAGGTCTTAGGATAAAGCTGCGTGAAAGCGCGGAAGGCTTCCAACTCGGAGGCGTGAGCCTGTACATAGGAGTGCGCCATGGTGCCGGAGACAGCGATACCATACTCCCTGCCGGCTAAGACGTTCGAGGTGGCATTGATCCCGCCGATGAAGAAGGCGCGGGCGCCTTTTACAGCCGCGTCCACACCATGAATGCGGCGAGCGCCAAAATCAACTACGGCGCGCCCGCCGGCAGCCTGAACCACGCGCTGGGCTTTGGTTGCCAGCAGCGTTTGGATGTGGATCTGGTTCATCAGGTACGTCTCAATGAATTGACACTCCGGAAGAGGTGCAACTACCTCAAGGATAGGCTCATCGGCAAAAAAAGGTGTGCCCTCGGGGAGAGCATAAACTTCGCCCGTAAAGCGGAAATTCCGTAAAATCTCCACGAATTCAGGCTTGAAGAGGGGCAGGGTGGAGAGGTAATCCAGCGCTGCCTGGTCAAAACGCAAATTCTCGAGGTAATCCAGCACCGTGCTCAAGCCCGCTGCCAACAGGAAGTTGCGCTCCTGGGGCAGCCTGCCGACGGATAGCGTGAAAACGGCTTGGTCTAGCATATCTTCAGCGTAATACGCCTGCATCATGGTCAGCTCGTAAAGGTCCGTGAAGAGCGCCTGACGGGCGTATTCCTCCCGCAGGTGAATGATTTCGGGCAGGAGCTGCGCATAGATTTGGTAGTCATTTTGCCCAAAGAGCACAAAGCGCACGCGTTGCACGGCTGAGAGCTGCTCAGCCTCATTTAACACAGTGTGGATAGCAATACGGGCGGCTTCAGAAAAGGGATAGCCAAAAATGCCCGTAGAGATTGCGGGGAATGCGACGGATGTCAGACCTTCTTTTTCAGCTAAACGCAAGGCGTTGCGATAACACGCCGAGAGCAGCGTTTCCGCTGGAGTGTCCACGCCGTATATAGGCCCTAAACAATGGATGACCGCACGGTTCGGCAAATTGAAGGCTGGTGTCATGACAGCCTGCCCAGGCTGGATGGGCGCAAGCGGCTGGCAAGCTTCAGCTAAGCGCGGGCCAGCCGCGCGATGAATAGCACCCGCCACCCCGCCTCCGGGCAGCAGCTCGGCATTGGCAGCATTGACCACGGCGTCCATATCCGGTTGGCGGGTGATATCGCCTTGCACGCATTCAATTTGAAGATGCTTATAGTGTACAACCAGCATACGCAAAGCCTCCTGTTTCGTCTCAAAAATCGCACTGGTGGGATTATACCCTGTAGAGAGAGGCTTAACAGTGAAAAATGTTAAATAATTTAACTCAGGATATTAGCGGGAAACTAATCCATTAAACTCCTAAGATATAATATTTATAAAGATTACTCAATAGGAGTGCGTATGTCTGTAAAGCACATCGATAATATTCCCAGCGAGGCAGTCCCGAATGCCATTGGTGTGAGCAAGCAAGTGCTGATTTCGGCTGAAGAGGCACCCCATTTTGCTATGCGCTGCTTCACCATTCAGCCGGGCGGCAAAATGCCGCTGCACACCAACACTGTGGAGCATGAGCAGTATGTGCTCAGCGGGAAAGCCAAGGTTACGCTCGGCGAGGCGCACTATGAAGTGGGGGCGGGGAATGTGGTCTTTATCCCAGCCGGCATGCCACATGCCTATGCCACCATCGGTGAAGAGCCTTTCCGCTTCTTGTGCTCGATCCCGAACTTGGAAGACCGCACGACGTATCTATAAGCGTTAGCAACTTCAGGCAATCACATACAAAAATAAATCCTCATCAAAGGGGATATTTCACCATAGATAGCGCAGTATACAGTGCTAATCTCAATTCTGTGCTATGTGTTGTGTGGATTTTTGGTAAATTCCCCTGAAGAGAGTACAATAACGACCAGCTTTACGCAGAATGGGCTCGCCCATTCAGAAAGAACAGGTCACTTTAAATGTTTGATCAATTTTCACCCTTGGTGAATGTATTGCTGCTCAGTCTGGTTGCCAGCATGGGCACAGCATTAGGAGGAGCTCTGGCAATTATTCGCCGGCCGGGCAGACGGGCTTATGGCTTTATGATGGGCATCGCAGCCGGCGTGATGATTTGTCTGGCCTTTATGGAGCTGGTCAACGAAGCCTGGGAGCTGGGCGGTCCGACGGCTGCTACTCTTGGTTTCGGCATCGGCGCGGTCTTTATGCTCGTGCTTGATTATCTTGCCCCGCATTTGCGCTTTGGCGAAATAGAGTACCATGGCCATCATCCGGAAGATGAATTTGCGGTTAGCGATGATTCTTCTCTGCATCCTTCTCGGGTTAGAAGGCGCCGACGACGCGGGCTAAATTGGGGCAATCATGAAGGCGTGCCAGTGGATACGAAGCTGATCAGCTCGGGACTGCTCTTGGCGATTGGAATCTCGCTGCACAACTTGCCGGAAGGCATTTCGGTGGGCGCCGGCTACATGCACAACCCACAGTTTGGCTTGTTCATTGCCATGGCGATCATGCTGCACAACATCCCCGAGGGTTTGGCTACAGCACTGCCACTTTCTAAAGGCGGAGCCAAGCGCGGTTATGCTTTAGGCATAGCCGTCCTTTCCGGTTTGGCAGAGCCATTAGGTGCTGTGCTCGCCAGCTTGTTCCTGGGCAGCTTTCAAAACCTAATCCCGGGAGCTTTGGCTTTTGCCGGCGGAGTGATGGTCTACATCACCCTGGATGAGCTGATTCCCTCGGCACGTGAATATGGCAGCGTACACTGGACTTCTTTGGGGATTATCGTCGGGTCAATCTTTGTCTTCTTACTCTCCGCTTGGATGGGTGTTTAGACAGCATCCCATTGACATAAGAATGCCAGAGACAAGAGAGCATTCCGCCACCGTGGCTGGAGTGGCTTGCTGAAGCTTGATTTAGAGCAAGTTTTTCTATTTTAGAGCGGGAGGGGGTCACTGATTTTCATTTCAAAAGCCCAAAATATTCTGGATATACCCTTTTTGGAAAGGCATAGATAAGCGAGCAGAGGTGCCCCTCTTAGAGCAGCTCTACTTCCAGTGGTGGTTGTGTTCTTAGGCTGGCGATTACTCAGATTGTAAGGTTGCAGTGACGCTCATCTCTTTTCCATCGCGCAAGATGGTGAGCTCCACCTTCTGACCAACTTCGGTCTTATTGAAGATGTAAGAGATTAGGTCTTCGTAGGTACGCACAGGGTGACTATCGATGGCAGTGATGACATCTCCAAAGATGATGACCCCGCGGTTGTAGCGGGTGTATTGCTGAGTCGTTTCTTTCAGCCCAGCCAGGTCCGCTGCTCCTCCGGGAGTAATGCGAGTGATCAACACGCCATGCGTGTTGGCATCCAAGCCCATTTCGGTAGCATAATTAGCCGTTAGGGTTATCCCGGAAAGGCCTAGGCTGGGGTGTTTATATCTTCCATCTTTGATTAGCACTGGCACAATGCGCTCCACAATGTGCGCTGGGATGGCGAAGGCGATGCCGGCGTTAGCGTTGGTTGTCGATTGAATCGCGGAAGTAACCCCGATGACCTCCCCAGAAGTATTGACCAGCACGCCGCCCGAATTGCCCGGGTTCACGGCGGCATCCGTCTGGATAATATCCGGGATGGTATATGTGCTGGACGAGAAGGGGTTGGAGCTATCTACCGTCAGGGAACGCGAGAGCGCACTGACGATTCCTTGCGTCATCGAGCCGGCGAGGCCGTAGGGGTTGCCAATCGCAATCACCAAGTCGCCTACTTTCACTGTCTGCGAATCGCCCAATCTCACTGGATGGAGCGTAAGTCCGGTGGGGTCGACTTTAATGACTGCTAAATCACTTTGCATATCGGTGCCAACCACCTCAGCAGTAGTGGTAGTGCCGTCAGAAAACGTGACGGTGATGTTATAAGCATTTTTAACCACGTGGTTGTTGGTCACAATGTGCCCCTGGGTATCCCATACAAAGCCGGAGCCTTGCGAAGAAACAGCACCAACATAAAACCCGTAGTTGTAAGTGCCTAAGACCTGGATATTTACCACCGATGGGTTGACGTTATCGTAAATGCTGCGGTAAATGCTTTGTACCTGATCGATCACCGTGCCATCGGTGAGCAAACTCCCACTGGCAGTGGGCGTGGCAGTTGCCGTTCCCGTTTGGGCAGAAACGCTAACCGGTGAAGTTCGCAGCAAAGCAACCGCGCCAACGATTAGGACCAAAACCACAAGAACACTCAAAAGAACATTCCTCTTTTTCATACCTTTTACTTCCTTTCAAGATGATTTTCTATCCTCTTTGAATATAAAGACATTTTAGGAGAGATTTATTTATTTTTTGTATATACATATCCGCCTAAGCTGAAAGAAGGCTATGGGAATGCTTAATTTTCGATGAGAAAGGGGAATGGCTGGGGCGCAGCAGGCTGGAATGGAGGTCATTTCTGATGTCGGTCATTTTTGCGTGAAGAGCCATGCGATCAATGCATTAACCTATCAGGGCGGGGTATAATTTTCGATACGCCAACAAAATAAGTAAAGGAGAGCTATGGCTGAACAACGCAAGAAATTAACGATTTCCGGTTTATTCAAGAAAGCAGCGGAAGGAAAGCCTATCACCTGGCTGACCTGCTATGACTACCCAACAGCCTATATGCAAGAGCAGGCTGGCGTAGACATGATTCTCGTCGGGGATAGCTTGGGCATGACCATGCTGGGCTACGATAGCACGCTGCCCGTTACCATGGATGACATGATCCGGCATACGTCTGCTGTGCGCCGCGGCGCGCCTAACACTTGGCTGATAGGCGATATGCCCTACATGAGCTATCAGCCTTCCGTTGAGACCGCCATCCGCAACGCAGGCCGCTTTATGGCTGAAGCCGGCTGTGACGCCATCAAGCTGGAAGGCGGTTCTGCGGTGTGTGATCGTGTGCGCGCGATTGCCGATGCAGGGATACCAGTGATTGGGCATTTGGGCCTCACACCCCAAAGTGCGAGTGCTTTAGGCGGCTTCCGCCTGCAAGGTAAGACTGCTGAGACAGCCAAGAAGATCATCGATGATGCCAAAGCACTCGAGCAAGCCGGCGCTTTTATGATATTGCTGGAAATGGTTCCGGACCGCGTCTGCAAGCTCGTAACCGAGCGGGCTGAAAACTGCCTGATTATGTCGCTTGGCTCAGGACCGCATGCGCATGGCCAGCTGCTCATCTACCACGATGCTTTTGGGCTTTACCCCAAGTTCAAGCCACGCATGGCGAAGGTCTTTGCCGATGCCGGTGCCGTCATTCGCAGCGGATTGGAAAGCTACGTGAAAGAAGTGAGCGAGAAAACCTTCCCTGCCCCTGAAAACTGGTTTGGCATGGCTGATGAGGAATATAATGAATTAATCGAACTGCTAGAGGAGGATCAATGAGCACGTATCGTGAGCTTCTCACTATCCCCAACTCCCAGCTTGATGCGATCAACGCGGTACTGCTCAGCCCACAGACTCGGGTAATCGACCAGTTCCTCGAAGTGGTTGCCCGCTATGGCACCCCTGAAGAGATTAACTGCAAGCATCGTGAATCCCGGCGCTACGAAGCGCTGTGTGAAAAGATCAAGCGCACAGCCCCTGGTCACTTGGATGACCTCAACTGGCTGATCGAGCAGCGCGATCGCAGGGCTTTTATTTCCATTGCGGATTACCGCAAGAAGGTATTGGGTGAAGCATTTAAAGATACTTGCTTTAAGGATGACTGCGCCGTCACGTTGGAGGTTTCGGCGTTGCAATACTTCCCTTGGGTGCGGGTCATGATGGAACAAGCGATTGCTAATCAAACGCTCATTCCAGGGCGCTTTATATCGGTGCGTAAGATGAAGGAATCCGAGCTCGATGGCGATCTGCCGGCGATTGTGGCAGCGATGGACATTATCGGCGCTTCGTTTGTAGAGACGCTGGACACCAAAGGCACCGATGGCTCCAACCCGCATTTAGGAGGGCCAGAGACCATCACCGGTTACTTTGGGGGGATTGGCGAGCCTAACCATTATGCGCTAAAGTGGCTGGATGAATTCCTGTATTACTATACTAATTACGGCGTGCAGCATGTGCTCAATTTTAATGCCGGCACCATCCTGCTGGCTTTCATGCTCTACAAGTTAGGCGTGGATATCCAGTTTAAGATTTCAGTGTACTTTGGGGCGGATAACCCCTACTCGGCACTGTGGATTATGACCATGGCTAAACTCTTCAGCCGTCCGGATGGCACTTCGCCCCTGATCGGGTTCAACTGGTCCAACTCCATTAATAATGAAACCATGGAGCTGACGGATGACTTCCGCAAGCAGCTGGGTTTTGAGCACGTTATCCGCTTCGAGCACCACATCACCGAGACGCAAAAGGGCATCGTCATCCAGCCTTACAACCGGCGGGATGAACTGCTGGAGATCGCGGACCATGTGGCTAATATCGCTGCCAAGCACGAAGGCGGCGACCTGGAGGTGGAGGCACAGCGGGCGCATCCTTCGGACATCCTGGATTACTTCCGGGATAAAGAGGAAGTCATTGCCAGCGGCGACTGGGAAGCGCTGCAGATTAACTTTTTGGATAAGGTGGCTGCCTGCAACACAACTGCCCGTGCCCTCACTGAGAGAGGTTTGAGCTTTATTGCTGCGCGCAACTTGCATAAGTAGATACTCTTGCTAATAGCACGTTCCGTTGGAACCAACCTGCTTAAATGACAGGTTGGTTTTTTTAATTAGGTCCAACAAACTGAATTGTGAGGGGATAAAAAATTTAGAAATTAGAGAGAGTTACTGTTGACAATGATTTAATTAGTGGGGTAGACTGAATTTATGGTCGGTTTATTGCTACCTATAAAAGGTAATCATTGTTTGCAGGTCTAATTGAAGGAGGAATATGGATAATGCATCAAATTTGACGGTGGACGAAATCAACCAAAACTCAAAAAATTGGCTTTTACGCAATGAGCCAAGGTTATTCATTCTAAGCTTGCTCGGTCAAATTTTAGGTTTGGCTCTAATTAGCTATGGTCTTTCGTTTTAATAAACAAACGATTTAAATTTTTGGCAACGTTATGTGATTTTAGCTGTTTCTGCATTGATCATAGGGATTGCTACGACTCCTCGACCTGGACCCAATGATAAAAATCAGAAGGTTAAAGCTAACGCTCGCCTTTGCGGGGGTGCTGGCTAAATTTGTATTTTCAACGATTATATATTAGGAAAACCCAAACATTAATGCTATACTAAAAACAGAAGATAGAAAAAGACTCAATAATGAATCCTAGTCTCAAGAATTTAGTGCAACGCATGAGGAGATAAAATCCGAACGATAAGAAATAAAACAGCCGCCTAAATATAGCATTAATTAAAGTACGGAAACTCACTTGTTTAAATATAACCTCTATATTGAAAGGAGTATAAGCAGTGCAACAACAACTCATAACCAAGAATAATGTCTTTTCAAATAAACGCAATGTAGAACAGCCCGAATTTACAAGTATTGATGGGTTGTCGATAAATAGACGACAAAAAATGGATGGTTTGTCATTAATGAGGAAAATTGATGCAAATTCAATCCCGCTTGTTTTTTTTGACCCACAATATCGCTCAATATTGGATAAGCAGAATTATGGAAATGAGGGTGAAAGTAGAGGAAAGAGACAATTAGAATTACCCCAAATGACAGAAGATGTTATTGTCAGTTTCATTAAGGAAATTGAACGTATTTTAATACCTACAGGTCATTTAATGTTGTGGGTTGATAAATATATTCTTTGCTCTGGGTTTAGCAATTTTGTTGTTGGTACTCAGTTTGAAGTGGTGGATTTAATTACCTGGAATAAAAACCGCATGGGAATGGGTTATCGGACACGCAGGTTTAGTGAATACTTAATTATTTTTCAAAAACCTCCAAAAATGGCAAAAGGTGTTTGGCAAATTCATGATATTCCAGATGTTTGGACAGAGAAAGTAGATAATGGCAATTACAATCATATACATGCCAAGCCAGTAGAACTTCAAAAAAGATTGATTGAAGCGGTTACAAATAATGGCGATATTGTTGTTGACCCTGCTGCCGGAGGCTACTCGGTTATGAAATCTGCACTAAAAGCAGGCCGTCAGTTTTTAGGTTGTGATATTTTAGGATAAATGGCAAAAATAAGGGATGCAAAAGGTAGAAGGAAGAATCAATCTCCAAGCGGTTACTCTCGTTTGTTTGGTAATGTCGCGTTAGGAAATTTACTAAGCAAGGTTCACGCTGCAGTAATTTCTTCTGGAAATGAACTGGAGAGATTGATCCTGGAACGCTGTCAAAGAATTAATGATTTTGACAATTTTGTTACAGATTTAGACAATAGGTCCCCCGGAATTTTTGTTGCAACAAAAAGGCAAATTAAAAAATCGAAAAAAGTGGAAACAAGATTTGAGCCAGATCTATTAGCGTTTGATCTAGTACATCGTATATGCTATGTTATAGAAGTTAAGGACGGGGATCAATTTGATACTAAAAAGTCTGAGGGGGAAAGAAATACACTTCATTCATTTACGTCTGATGTTGCTAGCGTATTACCTTTTTCATTCAAAATATATATGTGTTCTTTCAATGCCCCGAGTAAGGAAGCCATTTATCATGGCTTAAAGCATAAATTTCCTTTAGATGAACTAATGACCGGAAAAGAATTATGTGATTTACTTGGAATAGATTACGATGAAATACTTGATATTAGGAAGCAAGATCAAGAGGATAATATTGATTATTTTGTTGAAAGTCTTAAAAATATACCTGAAATTCTAAATAGATGGGGGCATAAATAACTTAGGTATGCAAGTAGTCTGAGTTTCTATTTCAAGTATCACCTCTAACCTCATAACTGATGAACCAACCAACATCGCAGCACACTTCTTAATGGGTATATTTCTAGGCGATGCGCTATTTGAAAAGTGACTCAGATAGCTGATTTGACGAGAAGTAAAAATCCGATTAATATCATCCCAATGGAAGACCCCTCCAAGAAAGAGAACAAATTCCAACGTTTCTGGAAGAATTTCACCAACGAAATCCGCTGGCTGCTGCCCGGAACAGGTTATAAGCGTTGGATTTTGCTGACCATCCTAGGCGCTATGCTGCTCGGGCTGGGCTTAGCGGTGATTGAACTGGACTATTACCACACCATCACCAACCCAAAGATGGTGCCCATCCTCGCATTTCTCTCGCTGCGCTGGCTGGATCGTCCGGTACGTTTTGTTATTTTTGGGGGCATTGGCATCTTGCTGATTTTGGTGGGCATATGGGGAGCTAACCATGCCCTACTCAAACCATTCGAAAAGTCGGGCAAGCCGCTGCTGGATACGATTCACTCTTACCGCCGGCGGGAGCGCGGCATCAACGTAGTGGTGATTGGCGGCGGACATGGCCAGGCGACGCTGTTACGCGGTCTCAAGGAATTTACGCATAATATCACAGCAATTGTTACCGTTGCGGATAGCGGCGGCTCCTCGGGGAATTTGCGCCGGGATTTTGGCGTCTTGCCGCCGGGAGATATTCGCAATTGCTTGGCTGCTCTAAGCAGTGACGAAGCTTTGCTCTCCCAAGTATTTCAGTACCGTTTTAAATCTGGCACTGGCTTGGAAGGTCACTCCTTAGGAAATCTGCTAATCACAGCGCTTGGAGAGATTACCGGTAGTTTCGAGGACGCCGTGATGGAATCTGGCAAAGTTTTGGCGATCTACGGGCAAGTGCTGCCATCCACGCTAACTAATGTGCAACTGGTGGGCGAGCTGGAAGACCCGGAGACGGGAGAGATTCGGCGGATTGTTGGCGAGTCCGAGCTGACCAATACGCCTGGGCGGATTCATCGGGTTTGGCTTGATCCAGCTAACACGCCTGCTTATCCTCCAGCAATCTCTGCCATCCTCAATGCTGACCTTATCCTCATTGGTCCGGGGAGCTTGTTTACTAGTCTGCTGCCAAATTTATTGGTAGGCGGCTTGGCTGATGCAATTCAATCTAGCCGTGCCGAAAAATACTTCATCTGCAACGTGGCGACCGAGCGCGGTGAAACCGAAGGCTTCAACGCCTCCGACCACCTCAAGGTTCTCGAACAGCACTTGGGGCGGGATTTGTTCGATTTGGTCATCTGCAACCGGAATTTCCGCGGTAAGTTGAGCGCTGATGTGGAATGGGTGGTGGCTGATATGGCGCTGCATGAGAATTACAAAGTGTACGAAGCCGATCTAATCGACGAGACCTACCCTTGGCGGCATGATTCACTGAAGTTAGCCAAAGCAATCCTCAATTTGTTTGAAGAACGCACCGGTCCACTGCTCTAAGGCCAGCATCCCAGAAGCGGTCATCAACCTAATTGTTTTCAGATTCCCTAAAAATATGCGGGGGTACCCTTAATATCTAAAAATCCACTCACCGTCTTTTCTATCATCCTCTAATGATGAGGGTGTTGAAAAACATTGGTTAACCGATTTCATCCAAATTTTTCAAAGTTAAGAATTTCAATCTGCCCTCACCCTGCTCTCTCCCAGCTCCGAATGCCGTTCGTTTTTTAGCGTCAATCTGCTGGGAGAGGGTGGTTCTTTTGCAGGCGGGGGCGGC
>LDZT01007435.1_pt1 | contig 21459 bp, 16 predicted proteins | sample 615521 | NCBI WGS metagenome assembly LDZT01 (sample SAMN03408292, study PRJNA278302) | terrestrial metagenome | isolation source: oil reservoir sample SB1 | place: USA: Alaska, North Slope, Schrader Bluff formation | collected 2011-09
TGAAATACAGATTCATCCGACCGTACATAATCCTTCTTCAACTATGGTAACTGAAGGTGCGAGAAATGCAGGTGCAATTTTGATTAACACCTCTGGTAAAAGATTTACCAACGAGGTATATTACCGTGATGTTGTATCAGCTGCTATTTTAGAGCAGGATCAAGGTTTTGCTTATATCCTTATGAATCAGGAGATTGTTGACAGCAATACAAATATTCAAGGTTACTACAAAATTGGACTTCTTAAGAAATTTGACTCCATTGAAGAGGTTGCTGGGTTTATGAAGGTTGATGCGGCAGTACTGCAAGACACATTGGATAAATGGAACAGCTATGTCGCTGATAAGAATGATCCGGAGTTCAGCAGCGCATTCGATTGGCGTAGAGATTTAAGTCAAGGACCTTATTATACAATTGATGTTTCTCCGGGGATACACCATACTATGGGTGGTGTGGTCATTAACACAAATAGCGAGGTCATATCTACAACAGGAGAAATAATTCCAGGTCTATTCGCTGCTGGAGAAGTCACAGGTGGCGTACATGGCGGTAATAGAGTTGGTGGAAACGCCATTACTGACTGTTTGGTATTTGGTATGACGGCTGGTAAAAATTCTGCTACATATGTAGGGAAGTGAAATTAATCAATCTATTCACCAACGCTCACAGAATCAATCTGTGGGCGTTTTATTCTGGTTTGCAGTGATGCTCTATTTTACACATAAGAGAGGCAAGTAGCCTTTAGACATTAAACCTAAACAGTACCACATCACCGTCTTTGATGATGTATTCCTTGCCTTCTAATCTTAGGAGGCCTTTTTCTTTTGCTACGGTCATGGAACCAATCTGCACCAGAACATCAAAGGCGACCACTTCCGCTCGGATAAAGCCTCTCTCGATGTCCGAGTGGATCTTGCCCGCGGCTTGTGGGGCTTTCGTTCCGTTTTTGATGGTCCATGCCCTGGATTCCTCTGGCCCGGTTGTCAGGAAGGATATCAGTCCGAGAAGCTTGTAGCTTGCACGAATCAGTTTATCTAGTCCGGGTTCTTTGATACCGGATTCCTCCAGATACATTTGTTTTTCTTCGTCATCCAGCTCTGATATTTCCGCCTCGATTTTTCCACAAATGGAGATGACCTCCGAGCCGTCTTTTGCGGCGTAGTTCTTTATTCTATTGATATGAGGATTTGTATCGATGGCATCGAGATCTTCCTCACTGATGTTGGCTGCATAAAGTATCGGTTTCGCAGTAATCAGATTCAACGGTTTGACCAGTTTTTCTTCTTCGTCGGTAAATGTCATCTGACGGGCAGGCTTTTCCTGCTCCAGGTTTTCCACTATCCGAGATACCAATTCGTATTCGACACTTTGTGATTTGTCATTTCTTGATGTTTTTGCCAATCGATCTCTTCTCTTCAGTAGCATCTCAAGATCTGACAGAATAAGCTCCAACTCGATGATTTCGATATCTCTGATTGGATCTAGAATGCCTTCAAGATGAGAGACATTTTCGTCCTCAAAACATCTAACCACGTGGACAATGGCGGATACCTCTCTGATGTGTGAAAGGAATTTGTTTCCTAATCCTTCACCCTTGCTGGCTCCCTTGACCAGGCCTGCTATATCATAAAATTCCATGGCGGTATGAACTATTTTTTTGGATTTGCTCATTGTTGACAGGTAATCCAAACGAGGATCCGGTACAGCGACAACCCCTACATTGGGCTCGATTGTACAAAACGGATAATTGGCTGATTCTGCTCCGGCTGATGTTATGGCGTTGAATAGAGTGCTCTTGCCCACATTGGGCAATCCGACTATTCCCATTTTCATAATTGCACGTCCTTTCGTTAAAATGTACAAAGTATTATACAATAGATGCATTTTAACTTCAACAAAAACTATTTTATCCATTTTTATCACTTAACACAGACTTAACATTCAGTTAACAAGAACACAACATACCATGATTTTAAACGTGTTAAGATGTGATTGACTTAAAAAACACAAATTGAAGGAGATTGTTTAAGATGAGAAAGAGTTTAGGGTTTAAAACTGTTATATTATTATTACTTACCGTTTTGCTGATGGGTATTTTTGCCGGATGCGGCAACAGCAACACTGCAACAACAGCTGCGCCAACAACAGCTGCGCCAACAACAGCTGCACCAACAACAACAGCTACTCCCAAAGTTGAATTGACAGGACAGGTCATCATTGACGGTTCAGGAACAGTATTTCCTCTGATGGCACATATAGCGGAACAATATATGACAACCAAGGAAACTGATGTCAGCGTAGAAGTCGGTAGAGCGGGATCAAGTGCTGGAATCAAGAAATTTATTCCAGGCGAATTGGACCTGGTCGATGCTTCAAGACCGATGAAGACAGAAGAAAAAGAACAGCTTGAGCAAAATGGCTATGATTATGAAACCGAAGTGCTTGAAATTAAAATAGCGTTGGATGGATTGACAATTGTCATCAATAAGGATAATACCTGGGCAACAGAAATGACAAAAGATGAGATAGTCAATATGTATTTGACAAAAGCGTTTAAATCAGATGACAAGGTATTGTGGTCAGATATCAGACCAGAATGGCCAAGTGAAGAAGTAAAATTCTTCGGACCTAATGAAAACCATGGCACATATGAATTCTTCTATGAAGTGATTCTAAAAAAACAAGACATGGTAACAACTGCCAATCTGCAACAAGAGTATTCAACATTGGTGGATCTGGTATCAAAAGATAAAAATGCTATCGCATTCTTCGGATTTGGATACTATGTCAACAATCAGGACAAAATTCAAGCTGTGAAGGTTGACTTTGGAAATGGACCGGTTGGGCCTACTCTGGAAACTATCGGTGAAGATCTGCCATATGCGGGATTTACAAGACCGGTATTCACATATGTCAACCTGAGATATGCAAAAGAAAAGCCACAGGTACTTGATTTTGCAAAGTATGTAGTTTCTGAAGAAGGCGCTTCCAAACTTGCCGGGGAAAATGGATTTGCACCACTGCCGGCTGAGACATATGCTGAATATATGTCAGTGCTGGAATCAATTAAATAGAACCCTCAGCTTTAACAGATGGCTTAAGGTGGGAAGCGTTGGAGCTTCCCATCTTAGGTCGTTTGAAGTTTATATAAGGAAGTGAGTTGTATGAGTGACCGAGAGACAGATGTACGAGAAATCATCCAAAACAATATTAGAAATAAAAAAGGCATTGTCAATAAAATAATGCCTGTATTTTTTTTCATTATGGCTTCGGTGTCTGTTCTTACCACTATTGGCATCATAGTCACGTTGGTTACAGATGCTTATAAGTTTTTCAGCGCTGTTGGTCTATCCGAGATTTTCAGCACCAGACTGGCGCCTCTAAGGGCAGAAGACCCTACATTCGGTATCTTGCCACTGATTAACGGAACAATTATTATAACGGCCATCGCTATGTTGGTAGCCATTCCCCTTGGGCTCACCGCCGCATTGTATCTGAGCCAGTTTGCATCTCCAAGAGTCAGAAAAACAGTAAAACCGATACTTGAGGTGCTTGCTGGGATACCAACCATTGTCTATGGATTTTTTGCCTATACGTTTGTGACACCTATGTTGATGAGCCTTATACCCACTTTGGAATCCAAAAATGCTTTGAGTCCCGGAATTGTAATGGGCATCATGATTATTCCATTGGTTGCCTCTTTGTCTGAGGATGCTATGAACGCAGTGCCGGAAATTCTGAAGGAAGGGTCTTTGGCATTGGGATCAACCAAACTTGAAGTAGCCATCAAGGTCGTTATTCCCTCAGCCATATCCGGAATTATCGCTTCATTTGTTCTTGCAATATCCAGGGCGATAGGGGAGACGATGATTGTCACCATAGCCAGTGGCAGTTCAAAGGCATTTACCTTTGATATTACACGATCCATGCAGACCATGACCTCCTACATTGTCGAATTCACCAGTGGAGATGCCGGTAGCGGGACAACAGGGTATTACAGTTTGTATGCGGTGGGCTTGATTCTGCTCTCATTCACACTGGTCATGAATCTTATAGCCCAATACATTTCTCGCAAATATAGGGAGGAATATTGATATGGACCAAAAAAGATTGAAGAAAAGACTGTTTTTGAATGATCTGTTTAAAAACCTGTTTTCCTTATCAGTCGTATTTGCATTATTGGTATTGGGAATTCTGTTTTATAGGATCATTGCAGACAGTATTGGATGGCTCAGTATAAAGTTTTTAACCGGCAATCTATCGATTTTTCCTGAGAAGGCAGGAATTTATGGCGTTATGGTGGGCTCTGTATGGCTGATGTCTATTGTAGTCCCGGTGACGTTGATTCTTGGTGTTTCCACCGCCATCTATCTTGAGGAATATGCCAAAAAGGGAAATATTCAAATGCTTATAAAAGTCAACATATCGAATCTTGCCAGTGTTCCCTCAGTCATATTTGGTCTTTTAGGATTGGCGGTTTTTAGCAGACTGTTCAATCTGGGTTCCAGCATACTGGCTGGCGGATTGACCATGTCTTTGCTGGTGTTGCCCATTGTAGTCGTTTCCAGCCAAGAGGCGATAAAGGCTGTGCCCAGCTATCTTCGTGAGGCATCCTATGCGATGGGAGCCGATAAGTGGACAACGGTGAGAAGAGTGGTACTGCCGGTTGCACTCCCCGGAATTCTGACGGGTGCTATTTTATCCTTATCCAGAGCGATTGGCGAGACAGCGCCTTTAGTGGTATTGGGAATACCCGCACTGCTTCTGAGAGTGCCAACAAGTGTTATGGACAACTTTACCGCACTGCCAATTCAGATTTATTACTGGACATTGGACACGGTTTTAACAGCAGAATATGCAAACCTGGCAGCGGCGACTATCGTTGTTTTACTGCTGATATTGTTTATGATGAATTCAGTTGCGATTGTCATTAGAAACAAGTTCGAGGTGAAGTTTTAATGAAGGAGATAGAATTGACAAATAGAATAAATACAACAGATAAAATGGTTTTCGACGTCAAGGGATTAAACCTTTGGTATGACCAGGAACAAGCATTGAGAGACATCAATATAGGAATAGAGAAAAACAGGGTTACAGCCATTATCGGACCATCTGGTTGTGGCAAGTCAACTTTTATTAAAACATTGAATCGAATGGTTGAAAATATTCCGTCCGTCAGAATTACCGGAGAAATTCTATATCATCAACAAAACATTTTTGACAAGGCCATTTCTGTAGAGGAATTGAGGACCAGGGTGGGGATGGTTTTTCAAAAGCCGAATCCTTTTCCAAAGTCGATATACGAGAACGTGGTATTCGGCCCCAAAATTCATGGTATCAAGGACAAGAATCTGTTAATGGAAATAGCTGAAATCAGTCTTAAGAGAGCAGCTCTTTGGGATGAAGTAAAAGATAGACTTAAGAAAAACGCCATAGGCCTTTCTGGGGGTCAGCAACAGAGATTGTGTATCGCAAGGGCATTGGCTGTGAATCCAGATATATTATTGATGGATGAACCCACATCAGCATTAGACCCTATAGCTACTGGTAAAATCGAAGATCTTGTGTTAGAATTAAAAAAGGACTATACTATAGTGATTGTAACCCACTCAATGCAACAAGCCGCAAGGATATCTGACAAGACAGCATTCTTTCTGACGGGTGAATTGCTGGAATATGATGAAACAAAAAAGATTTTTTCTAATCCCCAGCACAAGAAAACAGAGGATTATGTAACCGGTAGATTCGGTTGATGGAGGTAAAGAATGAGACAAAACTATGATGAGCAATTGATGTATTTGAACCAGGATATTCTAAATCTGGGCGCCATGGCTGAAAAGATTCTAGATATGGCTATCAAGGCATTGCTGGAACAGGACTATGAGTTGGCATTGGAGGTCATCGAGTTCGAGAAGGAGATTGACAGAGTTGAGCTTGAGATTGAGGATAAATGTATTGAACTCATAGCATTGCAGCAGCCTATTGCAAAAGACCTGCGCAGAATCATAGGCATCATCAAAATGATCAGTGATCTTGAGCGTGTGGGCGACTACAGTGAAAACATCGCTGAAATTGTCATAAAAATCGGTAAGGAAAAATTCATTAAACCACTGGTGGACATACCAAAGATGGCAGAAATCAGCAAGGATATGATAAGGTTATCACTTGATTCTTATGTGAAGGAAGATACAAATCTGGCCAAAGAGGTTTTTGACATGGATGATAGTGTTGATCACCTTTATGAAATGATCTACATGGAGTTGCTGACCATTCTCAGCAAGGATGCAAGTGTAATGGATCAGGTTATAGATTTATTGTTTATAGGAAGATATCTGGAGAGGATAGCCGATCATGCTACCAACATATGCGAGAATGTCAATTTTATTGTCAAAGGCAAAATGACTTTTCATTGATCCCCACTTAACGCTCAAGTGAATTTTATTTGACCTTTATATGTAATTGTGAGAAAATAAAAAAAACACTAAATGAGGGGATGCCATGCCGGGTTACAATAGTTTTGAGGTTAGTATAGGTGGGAAAAAATATAAGCTCCAAACAGATGAAAACCAGGATTATGTTAAAAAGATAGAGAGCTTGATCAATACCAAGATCAATCAATACAAGACTGCAGATAAGAAATTTGATAATTATTCTTCATTGATTTTTACCACATTTGTAATAGCTGACAAATATCTGAAAGTGTTGCATCAGCTTGAAATAGAGAAAAAACTCAACCAGGAAGTAATCAGCCTTTCGGAAGTGAAAAGAATAAAAGACGAGCACAGCCAGATGAGAATTGACCTGGAAAAAACCATACAGGAAAAAGATCAGTATCTGCAGGAATTGATTCAGAAGAACAGTGAGATGGATATTCTCAGAAATAAATTGGATGAATTTGAGAAGCTCATTTCAGAACTTGAGGAACAACTATCACAGGAACAACCGGCCAGACAAGAACCACCAGTGAAACAGGATGTGCAAATAGAGCAAGCACAGATTTCCGCAGATGAAATAAAAGCCCTCCAAAACAGACTATTGGCATATGAAATACTTCTGAAAGAAAAAGAAGAAGAACTTGATGTATATGAGGAATTAAACCGAGAGCTTGAACAGAAAAATAAAAAGATGTCTCACGATGTGTTTTTACTCAGAGAAGAAATTGAATTAAGAGATTAATAAACTGATGAGATCATCAGTTTATTTTTGTTGATAGGAGAAAATGATGAACGATACGATATTGTTATCACCAGCAGGCAACAGAGAAACATTTATAGCTGCTCTCAAGGCAGGAGCAGATGCTATCTACATGGGCGGCAAGCATTTCAATGCAAGATATTCCGCTGAAAACTTCACAGACGAGGATCTGGAAGAGTTGATCAAAATGGCACATCTGGCGGATGTGAAGGTTTTTGTAACGGTTAATACCTTGTTGAAAGACGATGAGATGAAGGATGTTCTCAGATATGTCAACAAGCTGTATCGTATGAAAGCGGACGCCATTATTGTACAGGATCTTGGATTGATGAAACTGGTTGGCGAGCTGCTGCCAGAAGTGGTTTTACATGCTAGCACACAGATGGCAGTAAATGATTTCTACGGTATCAACCTACTTAAGAGATACAATATCAAGAAAAATGTCCTTGCCAGAGAGACATCCATCGATCGAATTAGGGTCATCAGGCAAAAAACAGAAGCTGATTTGGAGGCCTTTATTCATGGTGCGTTATGCAACTCTTATTCCGGTCAATGCTATATCAGCTCTTTTTTTGGTGGCAGAAGTGGCAACAGAGGCAGATGTGCACAGACTTGCCGATTGGCTTTTGATATCATAGATGCCAGTACTGGCAATAAAATTAATGAAAAACCCATATACCCACTGAGTATGAGGGAACTGAATGTCGGCGAAAAAATAATCGACCTTAAAGAGGCGGGCATATCCACTTTTAAAATAGAGGGCCGAATGAGAAAGCCTGAGTATGTGGATCGTGTGGTGAGATACTATAGGGGGATATTGGATGGCAAGACTGATGTAAAAATGGGCAAGCAAGCCGAACAGACATTTAACAGAGGATTTACCGAGGGCTTTGTGCTCAATGCATTCGGCAAAGAGATGATGGCCCATGAAAACCCGAAGAACCGAGGGATCAGACTGGGATACGTGCGTGATATCACGGGAAGTTTGGCTGAAATAGCGCTTGATGAGGACATATCAATCGGCGATGGTGTCTCTGTGGGGGATGGTGAGAAGGGCTTTACAGTCGACAACCTGATGGATCCCAAGAAAAAAGAAAAAATCAAAGAATCAACGGGTGGTCAGCGTGTGTTGATTAATAATTTTCATCAATTGAGGAAAAACGAGGTATTGTATAAGACATCCGATATCAAGCTGTCAAATGAAGTGGCAGAGACAATCAGGATTGGAGAGGTATACAAAAAACGAGCAATCAGCTTTGAAATGACTATCAAGATTGGCGAGAAGATTAACCTGAAGGCATTCTCAGGTAATTACAGCGTCGACTTTGAAAGTCCGGAGGTGGTTACAGTCGGTAGGACGGTTCAGGTTACAGAAGATGATATCATAACCCAACTGTCCAAATTAGGTGGGACTGTGTTTGAACTGAAGAAAACCGACATTTCAATCGATTCGGGAGCCTTTGTCAGCAAGAGCGTCCTCAATAATCTCAGGCGGAAAGCCATTGAATTGATTTCAGATGAGATTCTAAAAAGAGATATTGTGAATTATGACATTCAATTGAAAGAAAAACCGGATCAATCAAGCGAAGAAAAAAGGCTCAAGATATCCCTGAATATGACCAGCGGACATCAATTCTATGACATCAATTTTACTGGATTGGATCTCTTGTATCTGCCTTATTATCTGATAGATGACGAAAAAGCGGATTTTCTGCGTCGGTCCAATGTTAAAATTGTCTTGTCCTTGAGGAATGCCGCAAAACGTCTCGAATGCGACAATGCCTTTGAGACTTATCGTCAATATCTGGATGTCATTAACGGTGTTCAGGTAGATGACCTGGATACGTTGGAATTTGCCAAAGAAAACAAGATGGTTCCAATATATTGCGATTTTCAACTGAATATCAGCAACATATATGCAGCAGATTTATTAGCCATAGAAGGGATTCATCTATTGACCCAATCTGTCGAGATCAATCTGAAGGACATGGAAAAGATCAACAAAAAAACAGCCATAGAGACAGAGGCTATCCTATATTCCAGACTACCGCTGATGACTATCAGAAGTTGTCCCTTTTCAGTCATTAAAGGATGTAACGATGAGTCAAATTGCCAAAATTGCGATGTATATGACCGTTACAAGCTATTGGACCGAAAGGGGTATGCTATTGATCTGATGAGACACAGAGGCATTACAACACTTTTTAACCCTATTCCTCTGAATTTGATTGATAAAGTAAAAGATTTGGTCAAATCCGGTTGCGATTATGTTAGAATAGATGAGGACAACACCATTAATATAAATGAGATGATCAGTGATATCCGAACAGCCTTCGACGATGGCGAGTATTCAAAGCAAGGCGAGGTTACCAGGGGATATTACCACAAAGAACTGTTGTAGAGAGGATCAGATGAAAGAAAGAACATTAAAAGTACTTGAATTCGATAAGATTTTGCTGAAGCTGTCTTCGAAAATGGAAACAGCTATCGGAAGCGATTATCTGTCAAAGGAAACTATATCGACTGATATCAATATTGTTGAAACAAAACAAATGGAAACCACAGAGGGTGTCAGAAAAATCATATCGAAGGGACATCCACCTTTCGGCGGGATCTATAAAATACGGGATTATGTCAAAAGAGCTGAGCTGTCAGGGGTACTCAGTCCTGGAATGTTGCTGAAAATTGGTGATAATCTCAGAGGATCCAGGCTGATGCGAAACTATATTCTCTTGGAAAGTGACCAAAATGAGCCGGATAGTTTTGTTATACTGACTGCTCTCGGTAAACGACTGAACAGGAACACTGATCTAGAGGATAGTATTTTTAATGCCATCATCAGCGATGAGGAGATATCAGATAATGCCAGTACTAAGCTGAGATCAATCAGAAGAGAGATTAATAATAAGAATCAGATGATCAAGACTAAGCTAAATGCTATGGTATCTTCCCCTGCTTACCAAAAGTATTTGCAGGACGCCATTATAACCATGAGAAATGATCGATATGTACTACCTGTCAAAGTGGAATATAAAAATCAGGTCAAGGGAATGATTCATGACCAGTCATCAACGGGAGCCACACTGTTTATAGAACCCATGCAAATTGTGGCCCTTAACAACGAGTTGAACATACTTGCCATAGAAGAGAAAAAAGAAATCGAGAGAATCCTTGCTGAACTGTCTGCTATGGTGGCTGAATTTGGAGAAAAATTGAGAGAGAATGAATCGGTGCTGGCAGAGCTTGACTTTATTTTCGCCAAAGCGAAGCTATCGCTGGATTTGAGATGCCAGGAACCGATACTGAATGCGCACATGATTATCAATATAAAAAAAGGAAGGCATCCGTTGATACCCACCAGCGATGTTGTGCCTATCGATATATGGCTAGGAAAGGGCTTCAAGACACTGATAATAACCGGACCCAACACCGGTGGGAAAACCGTTTCATTAAAGACCTTGGGATTGTTTGTTCTGATGTCCCAATTCGGGCTGCATATCCCAGCAAACAGCGGTTCCGAGATAGGCATTTTTAACAATATCTTTGCAGATATTGGCGATGAGCAAAGCATTGAGCAGAGTCTCAGCACATTCTCTTCACACATGAAAAACATAGTTGAAATCTTTAATAATATCGAAGACAACTCACTGGTGCTGTTGGATGAGGTTGGAGCAGGGACTGATCCGGTGGAGGGAGCCGCTTTAGCGACAGCTATACTGGACAGACTGAACCAATACAATATCGTTACCGCTGCCACAACACACTACAGTGAGCTCAAAATATATGCCCTGACACAACCGGGCGTAATCAATGGCAGTGTGGAGTTTGATGTGGAGACACTCAGTCCTACCTATCGGGTTTTGATTGGTGTCCCGGGAAAATCAAATGCTTTTGAAATCTCTAAGAAATTAGGACTAAAGCTTGAAGTGATAGAACAAGCCAGGGGTCTCGTCAAGACGAATAATATCGAGTTTGAGGACGCCCTTCTAAAAATCGACAGGGATAGAAAGGAAACGGAAGAGGCAAAGGAAGAAATACTAAGATTGCAAAGCGAGCAGGCAGCCCTAAGAGAGAAAATCAAAAAAGAAGAAAGAAAAATTGCTGATCAGAAGGATAAGATACTGAAAGATGCCAAATACGAAGCCAGAAAGCTTCTGGAAGAGACAAAAAATGAGTCTGCAGGTATTATTAGCCGATTGGAAAAATACAGCAGTGATCTGGACAAGACATCCAGAAAAGACATCAATGATATCAGGGATGCGATCAACCAGTCCATTAAAGACATGTCTGAGAGTGGGTATGTTTTGGAAACCCATGACGAGAACCAGGATATCCAACTCTGGGACCATGTGTTTATCAGCTCTTTACACCAGAAGGGACAGGTTGTTTCAGAGCCTGCAAACGATGGAAAGGTGACAGTACAGGCTGGGGCATTGAAATTGAATGTTCCCATCAATACACTAAAGAAAATCAAACCTGAAATTGTCAAGGAGAAACCAAAGGGCTACAGAAAAGGCTTTAATATGGCCAACAAGAATATAAAGACTTCCATAGATTTGAGGGGCATGAGTCTGGAAGAGGCTTTTCTGGAGATAGACAAGTATCTGGATGATGCCTATCTTTCGGGATTGAACGAGGTGCAATTGATTCACGGAAAAGGAACAGGTGTGCTGAGACAGGGGATAGCCGAATTTCTGAGAAAGCATCAGATGGTAAAGGATTATCGGTTGGGTGAATTTGGGGAAGGTGGATCAGGCATCACCGTTGTAAAATTTAAATAGGAGTGTCATTATGCTTGTAAGCGCGTGCCTGCTGGGTATCAATTGTAAATACAATGGAGAAAACAACTATAATCAACGCATTGTAGATTTGATGAAGAACGAAAGAGTAATCCCAGTGTGCCCTGAGCAATTGGGGGGACTTACCACACCCAGGCTGCCATGTGAGATCGTCATGCGGGATGGAGAAAAAAGAGTGATCCGAAAGGATGGCGTCGATGTGACAGAAGAGTTTTCAAAAGGTGCGGTAGAGACTCTGAAAATTGCCAGGATGTTTGATGAAAGCATTGCCATACTAAAAACAAAAAGTCCTTCATGCGGATCTTGCCATATTTATGATGGTTCGTTTGGCGGCGAGGTGATTAAAGGGTCTGGGTTGACTGCTGGACTACTGGCGGACAACGATATCCGGGTCTTTGATGAAGACAATTTTTCACCTGAGATTGTTGACAGACATTGACCCTTGTGCTAATCTCAAATAATAAGTTTTTTATGGAGGAAACATGATTGATTATAAATTAAAGGTTGCCGAATTGTTCAGTGGTTTGGTGAATGACGTAACGATGGAAGATATTTATGGAATGGTTGAGATCCCGCCTAGTTCTCAATTGGGTGATTTTGCCGTGCCGTGTTTTCGATTTGCCAAGGTCATGAGAAAGTCTCCTAATTTGATAGCAGAGACAATCGCTTCACAAATCCCGGCTGATGAAAATTTCGACAAGGTGACAAACGAAGGTCCTTATGTCAATTTTTTTGTCAGCAAGACTAGCTTTACCAAAGATATTTTAACAGAAATAGTTGATAAGAAAGAAAAATACGGTTCCAAAGATATTGGGCAAGGTAGAAGCGTAATTGTGGAGTTCTCATCTCCAAATATCGCCAAGCCTTTTCATATAGGACATATCAGGACAACTATCATTGGGAATGTCCTGTATAAGATATACAAATTCATGGGTTTCAATGCAATAGCAATCAACCACCTGGGGGATTTCGGCACCCAGTTTGGCATGTTGATATCAGCCTATAAAAAATGGGGTGTAAAAGAAGATATAGAGCAAAATCCAATACCCGAGCTGTTGAAGCTATATATCAGGTTCAACGAAGAAGCAGAGAAAAACCCTGAATTAATCGATGAGGCAAGATATTGGTTTAAAGAACTGGAGAACGGCAACGAAGAAGCAATAGGACTGTGGCAATGGTTCAAGGACGTCAGTATGATCGAGTTCAACAGGGTCTACAAGATGCTCGGTATAAAATTTGATTCCTTTGCAGGTGAAAGCTTCTATTCCGATAAAATGCCAAGGGTTATTGAAGAACTGATTCAAAAGGACCTTCTTGTTGACTCTCAGGGAGCCAAGATTGTTGATCTTAGTGCCTTTGATATGCCTTCACCATTGATTCAAAAGAGCGATGGTTCAACATTGTATATCACCAGAGATATAGCAGCTGCCATTTACAGAAAAGAAACCTATGATTTTTATAAAAACATATATGTGGTTGCCGCTCAGCAGAATCTTCATTTCCAGCAATGGATGAAAATTGTGGAGCTCATGGGCTATGAATGGGCATCTGATTGTTTGCATGTGCCATTTGGCATGGTTAGCTTGGAAGAAGGAACACTGTCAACCAGAAAGGGAAGGGTGGTATTCCTGGAGGATGTGCTGAAAAAAGCAGTGGAGAAAACCCTTGAAATCATCAATGAGAGAAATCCAGGTCTGGAGAATAAAGAAGATGTGGCTAAAAAAGTAGGCATTGGCGCTGTTTTGTTCCAGGAGCTATATAACAACCGTATAAAGGACTATACTTTTTCCTGGGAAAAGACGCTGAGCTTCGAAGGGGAAACAGGACCCTATGCCCAATATACTTATGCCAGAACCTGCAGTATATTGAATAAGTATGGGAAAAAAGTATCAACTAATGTTGACTACAACCTTATTAAAGATGATAAGGAATTTGAAGTTATTAAGGCTTTATCCAATTTCGGAGAGGTCATAGAAAGCTCTATGGAAAAAAACGAGCCTTTTTATATCACAAGATATATAATTGATTTGGCACAAAAATTCAACAAATTCTATAATAATTGCCACATTTTAGTGGAAGATGAAGAATTGATGAAAAGTAGAGTGTTACTGACTTATGCAGTCAATATAACCATTAAAAACGGACTTGATTTACTCGGCATTGAAGCTCCAGAAAAGATGTAGCAACAAAATCGTAAAAAAAACATAAGACTTGAAAAGACTTGAAAAACTTGAAAAGTGTTGACAATTGAATATAGCTGAATTATAATACACACTACTCATAGATTAAGCTATTCAAAAAGCCGGATTGACCTGTTTTTTGATATCAAATACTTGGATATACTGTGAAGTTTTGGTTATTCAAAAGAAGAAAAGAGGAATTGTTTATTATGAAAAAGCGAATTAAAATTGTATCAACATTACTGATATCCATGATAGTGGTACTCACTGTTCAAACAGCAACATCCGCGGATGTGTTGCAGAAAAGCGATAATCAATTAACAGCTGAGACAGACCAAAGTGAGCCAGACTCGGATATAGTATTGGTTCATACCATAAATGATAACCAGATGCATGAATTGACTGTTAAGCAGAGAATGATAGCAGATCAAGAACAAAAGAGTCTGGTGGATTACATTGATGAGGTAACAGGACTTGGCAAAGATACAGCGTCTTATTTGATGGGGCAGTGTGAGGCGTTGGGATTGGATCCTTTCATTATATTGGCTATCATAAGAGTGGAAAGCAACTTCAACCCCTACACAGTAGGCACTTTAGGGGAAAGAGGATTGGGACAGCTTATGTCGAACACGGCTGAACCTGTGGCTGCAAATCTTGAAATTGAATATGATCCTGACAGATTGTTCGAACCTGAATACAACATCCTGCTATTCACCACACAATTCAAGTATTTGTCTGATTTTTATGACGGAGATTTTCATAAAACCTTAACAGCATATAATAGAGGACAGTACGGATTGGAAAAATATATCGCATCCAGAAGCTCTCATGTCAATCCAGAAGTAAGTGATTACTCGCTGATGATTGATGACTTTGCATCCGATTACAAATATGGGTTTGATAATCAATAAGAAAGCATATATAATATAGCTGATATGTCAGCTATATTTTTTTGTCCGATGACTAACAGTGCTAAGACTCCCACTTCTATAAATGGGAGATAAGCTAGGAGACAATTGTGGAGAGATTCAAAACAAGGCTATATCAACTATTGTTGAAGCAAAAGCTAGACAGATATGAAGATATCAAAGGGCTGCATCTGAATCAGCCGTTTTTTTACTATAAAGATAGAATGCAATTCTTTGTCATTATTATGAAATGTCTGATATACGCTAAAGGATCGGGAGTGGAACTCAATTTTGATAGATTGAAAGACGAACTGCGATTGTGGGCGTATTACGTCAATGGGAAAACCAATGATGATAGTTTGTTGCATTTCGGTATTATTCCTGTTGCCATGACCAATCAGAAAACGGATGATCTAAATCGTGCTATCAGGGAATACCTGGAATTTTTCTCTGTTAAGATTGATAGGATTCCAGAGCTTTTGCACTTTGCCTATTTCATACAGGCATATAATTCTGAAGTGGGGACTGCTGACATTTATGATAAGTCTAAACAGCAATTGATTGAATTCTCTTATACGGATGTATTTGAGGACGAGGATAAAAGCAGGATAATTGCTTTTGAAAAAGCAAGGATTTTGCAGATCTCAAAATCATCGGTTAGCTATCTACAATCACTTATTGCTTTGGAAGTATGGTGTGATGCTGCGGATTTATCTGGAATGAAGGAAAACGACAGGGAGTGGCTTCATCTGATCGAGTCCTTATACAACTATCTGACAGGATTAAGAAAAGGCCACATAAAGGCAATCAGTTACAAGAAAAGCGATACTAAATTATATAATCAGAAGGTCGGTAATGTGATGACACATGAAAATTTTGGAGAAACAGTTGTTTTGGTCAACGAAAAGACTCAAGCGGGTAAAACCATTATTATCAATACAAGATTTGGGTGCTATAAATTCAACAACTAAGAGGAAGAGATGAACACTTTACTAGTGGCAATCAACAGCAAGTTCTCTCATAGTAATCTGGCTGTGAGGTATTTGAGTAATTACATAAGAAGAAATTCACAAATTAATATTTCGTTTCTGGAATTGACCATCAATCAAAATATTGATCATATGCTTGCGAAAGTCCTTGAAAATAAACCGGATGTTATTGGATTTTCGTGTTATATATGGAATATCGAACTGGTATTGCAGCTATCTGAAATCATTAAAGTAGATAACAGCAATATTAGTATTATTCTGGGTGGGCCGGAGGTCTCTTTTGAGTCCTTACAGACTATGGAAAAATACCCGTTTATTGACTTCATTATAAGGGGAGAGGGGGAACTTCCCTTGAATAATCTCATAGTTGCTTTGTACCGACAGGAATCGGTTGAGAAGATACCGGGACTGACACACAGAGTTAACAATACAGTTGAGGTCAACGATGACCAGAAATTATCTATTGCCTTGGATGAACTGTCATATCCATACCTTGAAAGTGAGGATTTTTCAAATCAGTATATTTACTATGAAACCACAAGGGGCTGCCCGTTCAATTGCAGCTTTTGTTTGTCATCCAGCAAACAGGGGGTCAGAAAGCTATCGCTAGAGAGAATCAGGGAAGACCTTCGGAAGATTGTCAGAACAAAAGCCAATGCGATTAAACTGGTGGATAGGACTTTCAACTTTGATAAAAAACGCGCTATGGAAATTATGTCCTATATCGTCGAAATCAATCAAAACAATATCAAATTTCATATGGAGCTGACTGCAGAGATTTTGGACGATGAATTTATTGAGTTCATCAACCAGCTACCTATAGATATGTTTCAGTTTGAAATCGGTGTTCAATCTACAAATTCTAAAACTCTCGCAGCGGTTAATAGAAGGTCGGATTACCGTACACTCGCGGCAATTGCCAGCAGAATAATCAAAGGCAAAAACGCACATGTTCATTTGGACCTGATTGCCGGGCTGCCTTATCAAAGCTACGATAACTTTAGAAAATCATTCAATGACATCTACAATCTGAAGGCGGAGAAACTCCAGTTAGGGTTTCTGAAAGTGTTGAAAGGAACCAGCATAAGAGCCAACGCGGATTTGTACGGCATTAGATACCTGGACAAAGCCCCTTATGAGGTTATTAGGACCAATGATATCAATCTGTCCGAGCTGCTACTTCTGAAGAAGATTGAAAGTCTTGTATCGGTGTATTATGATGAGCATTATTTTATCAACACCCTTGATGCTGTCATGGAATTTACTTCACCATTTGATTTCTTTGAGGATTTTGCCATGTATTGGACCAAGCACTTGCTGTTTGACAGCTACCATAAAAGAAGTATACTCTTTGATTTGCTTTATGGTTTTATTCAGGAGAAGTATCAATTGGACGTCAGAGGTAGCTTATTGGATGACTTTCTTCTTTCTGAAAAAAATATTGAAGTACCAAAGTATCTTTACGAGAAAGAAGAAAAGCAATACACCCATTTAAAACATGACCTGCTGGCAATACCTAGCTTCAAGAGCACTTATTTTGAAAAACAGATTGATGTGCCAAACAAAAAATTGGTTAATGATTTCAGGCTTATAGAAAAGGATAATGAATATCACGCCTATATCTACGGAGACAAAAACAATATTTTCGATAGAAGCAAAAAAATAAATGTAACTAAGCTACTTCAAGGAGATTGATATGTCATATGAGAATGAATTGAAAGCATTAAGAAAAAAACATCTGGAGAATATTCCTTTCTTAACCCTAAAAAAAGACGCTGTCCTTAAAACTGCGGATTTGATTTTTCAATTGGAAGACGCACTGGATGTGCCGGTACTTTTGGAGGACTTATTAGAGGACGTGAAGCAGGATGTGGGGACAGATGTGCTGAGAGTGGAGAACATCCTGAAGGCAATGTGTTTTATGATTGGTCTTGATCCTGATTTTATATATAGAAACCGATATGAGAACATCTTAAGAACACTTAAACCCAAGACGGACGCATATCTTATTTATCTGATTAACCAGTATTCCGAACAGCCAGATTATGCGTTGATTTTTTCACTTGCGCTGGTGGAGTTTGAAAGAAGTGCAAGAAATCTGTTCATTTTGGCAAACAGCTTGGAAAATGTATCGATAGCGCTGACAAAAGATGATCAGAAAGAAAAGGCTGTGTTCTATTTTGAAGAGTCCATAAAAATGTATCATAAAAGCGCTAAAGCTGACCAACAATTCTCATTGCCCTTGTACAAATTGGGCTTTTATTACAAGCAAGTCGGACAGTTCATCAGGGCCAAGGACTATTGGGAGAGGTTTATCGCATCCGACCAGGATAATTTGAGGATTCAGGAAGTAAGAGAAGAGCTGGAGATGTTAGAGATGCTTGTGGATTACGAAGTAGGGTCTTCATTTGTTTTGAACGGAGACATCGACAGGGGTCTAGACAAGCTTTTACCACTGGTGCCTTATTATCCAACCTGGTGGAATCTACTGTTTGTTATTGGACTGGCATTCAGACAGAATGGGGATTTTCAGATTGCTTCCGATTATTTCAAGAATGTTTTGAGACTGAAACCGGATCAGATAGACTCGATCAATGAGCTGGCGCTTTGCTATATAAGCATGTCCAAGTATCAGGAAGCTAAAGATGTGTTGGACGCTGCGGTGGCATTGACAAGTGATTCGGAGGTGCTGGCCAATAGGGCAGTGGCCAATTTCTATCTTGAACAATACAAGAGTGCATTGTGGGATATCAATCAATCCTTGAAATTGAATCCGGATGATCAAATAGCTCAAACTATCAAGAAAGAGATTGAAATAGCTATTGCAGAATAGCGGGGGTCTGATGAAGAAGCGAATGGCATTGATTGTAGTTTCATTAATTTTTCTATTAATGATTATAATATATTTTTTTGTAAAATCCCAAGATGAGCATGCGCAAGGGGTGTTTTTAGATGGTCATTTGATTGGAGAAATGGATTCTATCATTACAATCAACAATCATCACTACATCGCTTATGACCTGCTGACAGAGAATGATTTGCTAGACACTTATTTCGATGTCAATAATTCCACTTTATACCTTTATCAAGATTACCAGAAATTTACAGTTGTTCTTGATAAGAAGAACGGTGCTGTTGCCCAGATTGATGAAAATGACAGGATTTATATCAGCACAAACTATCTGACAGGGAAGCTTGAAGATAGTTATAAACTGAATTCTACCGGCTCATCCGTTTTCATTGAAAAGAATTACTCGAAGCTTGTCAATGATAAAGCCATCTGGCTATACGATAGTCCTCGTTCCATTTTTAATAGATGCGCAAAAATTCAAGCAAATAGTGTTATTATCCAATATGAAATTGATGGTGAGTGGATCTTGGGAAGGGTAGGCAATCAGGTTGGGTACTTAAAATGTCTATTTCTAGATACTACCGAAACGGTCAAAGAAAAAGGAGTAATGGAATCAGACAAAAGAAAGCAGGCTATTATGGCATGGGATTTTTTCACCAGGCAGCCTACTATCTTTGAGCAGGGACCTCTATATCCTGCTTTGAATGTTGTAAGCCCGACCTGGCATGCTATAGACAAAGAAACCCGACAATACAAAGACTGGTCATTGATGGCGTATCTGAAATATTACAGCAATAACAATATAGAAGTTTGGCCTGCTTTCTCCAATTCATTTGACCCGGTGTTGACCTCTGAGATTCTTAACGATGCAGCATCAAGGAAGAACCTTATTGACCAGATAATAAGGCTTTCCAAAAAGAATGGCTATAGAGGAATCAATATTGATTTTGAGAATATTTACCTGGAGAATAAAGAGATATTTGCCGTTTTTATCAGAGATCTGTATCTGGAGTCAAGAAAAGAGAACATCATCATGTCCGTGGATGTGACTATATTATCCCAGAGCCCTACATGGTCGCTGTTTTATGACCGGAAGACCATAGGAAGATATTCTGATTATGTTGTTCTGATGGCATATGACGAGCGTACTAGACCTGAGCATGGTATTGGACCGATAGCATCCTTGCCATGGGTGGAAACAGGGATAGTCGGTCTGATGGATTTCGTACCAGCTAGTAAGATTGTTCTTGGATTGCCTTTTTACACCCGATTATGGGAAACGATAGATGCTAATGGTAATGTATCATATGATGTGACCGCCTTGAAACTGCCATCAGCCGATGCCTTTATTGCAGCAAATGAAATGGGTATCACTTATGATGAGAAAGCAGGACAGAATTATGGTGAAATACAAATCGACAATATCAAGTATCAGATATGGATAGAAGATGAGGTTTCCCTTCTAAACAGGCTGATGCTGGTCCACAAATATGGACTTAATGGCGTCGCTGCATGGGCTCTGGATTATAGCAAACCAGAAATGTGGCAGGTGATTAATAACAATCTATGATTTAATTTAAAAATTAAGCTTTCAGTCCCAAATTTTAACAAACAGTAATACCGGATATTTAAGAAGATATATCTGAATCTGAAAAAGAATAAGATAAGATAGAGTATAATTTAAGTTGAAAAACATATAGTATAGGTTTTTAACTGATTCTTATATAACAGGGTTGTGTCACAATGTATAGAAACCTATTGACACTTGATACAGATAGATGATAAACTATCAAAGTTGTCAGTCTATGATTCTATTCCAAGGTAGCTCAACGGTGGAGCACTCGGCTGTTAACCGATAGGCTGTGGGTTCGAATCCCACCCTTGGAGCCATTTAATATTTTAATAACGCGGGGTGGAGCAGTTGGTAGCTCGTCGGGCTCATAACCCGAAGGTCGTTGGTTCGAATCCATCCCCCGCTACCATTTCAATCAAGGCCCTATGGTCAAGCGGTCAAGACACCGCCCTTTCACGGCAGTAACCTGGGTTCGATTCCCAGTAGGGTCACCACAAAATGCGGCCTGGTAGTTCAGTTGGTTAGAATGCCAGCCTGTCACGCTGGAGGTCGAGGGTTCGAGCCCCTTCCAGGTCGCCAATTAATATACTTATCAAAAGATATTGACAACAGAGCAATAAATAATATAATATTGGTATTGTAGAATATCGGCAATTAAATCCAATATAATAGACATTATGGTGGATATAGCTCAGTTGGTTAGAGCGCCGGATTGTGGTTCCGGAAGTCGTGGGTTCGACCCCCATTATCCACCCCAAATATTTTTTTGTAGCTTAATAGTGTAGAGATTGGAGTAACAAGGCGCCATAGCCAAGTGGTAAGGCAGAGGACTGCAACTCCTTCACCCCCAGTTCAAATCTGGGTGGCGCCTCCAACTGAATCCAGGCACCCTTAGCTCAGTTGGATAGAGTACTTGACTACGAATCAAGGGGTCGTGAGTTCGAATCTCGCAGGGTGCACCATATA
>LDZT01010962.1_pt1 | contig 21388 bp, 20 predicted proteins | sample 615521 | NCBI WGS metagenome assembly LDZT01 (sample SAMN03408292, study PRJNA278302) | terrestrial metagenome | isolation source: oil reservoir sample SB1 | place: USA: Alaska, North Slope, Schrader Bluff formation | collected 2011-09
ATTTAACCATTACCACCTTCTTAGAAGGTGGTTTTTCATGATTAAATAAAAAGGATAGGCAGTATTGAAAACTGAATTGATTGTTAACCAAACCGCTGGCGGAGGAAAGGCAAGAAAACTACTACCAAAGGTTTTAGAAATTTTTAATAGAATGGAGATACTCTACCAAATCAGTCATACTACTTGCCCCGGTGGCGCAACTGGTCTGGCGCGCCAGGCAGCTGATAATGGAGCCGAAGTTATTGTCTCTATCGGTGGTGATGGAACTATAAATGAAATCATTAATGGAATACTGGCATCTAATAAGCAAACTTCTCTGGGAATAATTCCAGCGGGCTGGGGGAATGACTTTATCAAAAGCACTTCCATACCTAATGATATCTACCAGGCTTGCCAGGTAATAAAAGAAGGCAAAACAAAAAAAATAGATTTAGGTTTAATTAATCAGCAAACATATTTTGCGAATGTTTATGGTATAGGATTTGATGCTGAAATAACCGTATTGGCGAATAAGATAAAAACAAATCATTCTAACTGGGAATCATTAAGTGCTTATGTTTATGTTTTTGCTGCTATCAAAAAATTATTATCTCCTATCCCTTCTTTCCAGTTAAAAATTACTGTTGACGGTCAGCTAATTGAAAAAGATATTTTATTTTTAGCGATAGCCAATGGAAGAGTAGAAGGGGGTAAATTCAATATTGCCCCTGATGCAAGAATCGATGATGGATTTCTGGATATTTGGATTATTCAAAAAATGACCAGGGGACGATGCCTACGGCTTTTGCCCAAAGCAATAAAAGGCAACCACAAAGATGAACCGGAAGTTAGTTTTTTCCGTGGAAAAAATATATTAATAGAAGCATCTGAACCTATCACTGCCCAGGTTGCCGGCGAAATACTTATACCACAGAAAAAATATCAGATAGAAATTCTACCCAAGAAACTTAATCTATTGACACTCTAAAAATTATAAATAATTCATTTCTAACTAGACAATCCTAAGAGCAAAAATAGGACAGTGTGGCACACAATAACCACAGGTAATACATAAGTTATGGTCTACACAAGCCTTACCATTCCTTATAGATAAGGCACCATTAGGGCACGCTTCTACACAGGTTCCACAACCCTCACAAAAACTAGAAATAAAAAGCCTTTTTCTCTGGACCTTTGTTTGCTCCAGTTCTTCTTGATTTAACTTTTTATTCTCAAAAATTTTAAGATTCATCATCAATTCACTAGAGTTAATCATCCCAACTGCTGTAGAATCGATTTCCTTAATTTTTCTGACATAATTTATTGATTCTTCTATCTGTTTTATTAAATAGCCTCCGGCAAGTGCCTTCATAGCATAGAGACCTTTCCCTGCCTTATGTGCTTTTCTGATAGCTTTAATCATATCCTCCGGGGTTCCGCCAATAATACCTAATCCTACTTCATTAATAATCGGGAAAATTATGTCTATTTCTTCAACCTCAGAAGCTCTCTCGACAACTTCTACAGCGTGGGTTGAAATTCCGACTTCCCTGATAATCCCTTTTTGCTTTAAATCCAGGAGACATTCCAGGGCTCCGGCTCTTTTTTGAAAAACATTTTTGTCTTCTCTTGGGGCATGTAAATGAAAAATATCAATAAAATCACGCTTCATCTCACGACAAGCCTCAAAAACTGCTTCTTTCATCTCATCATATTCAGCAACATGTGATTTGCTGGCTATCACTACATCTCCTGAATAATCTTGCAGAGCCTCTTTAATATGAGGATACGTCTTATAAGCCTGTGCTGTATCTAAAAAATTAATCCCGGCATTCAATCCTTCCAGAATAACTTTAGCTCCCTCTTTGATTGATATATTAGCCTGTAGGGGACCCATTGGTAAAACCCCAAAACACAATTCACTAACCTTTATTCCTGATTCTCCCAATAAGTTATATTTCATTTCTTACTCCTTATATGCCTTATTTGTTAATAAATTTTATGTAGTACATATATTGATTGCCATCATCCAAAATAATCTTTATTATAAATAATAACACATTTCTATAGACTTGTTAATTTTTCTTATTCTTTCTTTTTTCTTCATACATTCTTTGATCCGCGATAGCTATCAATTCATCCAAACCCATTGGTTTGGTTGGTGAATATTCTGAAAATCCCATACTAATTTGAATATTGTAATCTTCTTTTACTTCTCTATTTAATTGCAAGAGAGCATTCTGTAAACGTTCCCTGATAGAGTGAGATTCCTGGAAAGGGGTATCAGGGAATACCAATAAAAATTCATCTCCTCCCATCCGGCAAATGATATCCACTTCTCTTAAATTCTGCTTAAATAAATCTGCAATTTGTTTTAAGACTGCATCCCCTTCTAAATGCCCATATTTATCATTAATATTCTTGAAATTATCAATATCAACAAAAGCCAATAATAACGGTGATTGATTGCGATTAGATAATCTAATCTGTCTATCAATTAACTCCAGGCTAAACCTGCGATTATAGCAACCGGTCAATGAATCAATACGAGCCATTTTCGATAATTGTTCTTCTAATGTTTTCCTTTCGGTAATGTCGATGAAAGTCCAAATAATACCATTGTTTTTACCATCAATAATCACGGGTGAACCTGATATAGATACCGGGAACAAAGTTCCATCTTTTTTCTTCCTGATTGTTTCAAATCGGACATAGCCATTAGTAATTGCTTTTTTATCAAGTTCCTCCCCTTCTTCTATCTTATCTTTTGGATGAATAATTCCACAATTTACATTCTTACCCTTAATTTCTTCCAAGGTATAACCAAAAAGTTGGGTAAAACGTTTATTAGCATCTATAATCGTGCCTTCCTCATTTACATAAAGCAATGCTTCAGAAAGACTTTGAAAGAGGCTGAGAAACTTTTGCTGGCTTTGACGGATAGCTTCTTCATCAAGTTTACGCTTAATTGCAATAGATATCTGGGATGAAATAAATTCTAACAACTGAATATCTTCCTTAGAGAAACAATCGGGATTAGTATAACTTTGAACAACAAGGACCCCGATGGTCTCTTCTTCTATTCTTAAAGGAATACCCAACCAGGCTTTTCTAACAATTCCGAACCATTCTTCATATTTGTGATAACGTATGTCCCCCCTAATCATTCTTGAATTTACAAAAAATGTCTTTCCAGACTTAAGAACCAGTGAATTTAGTGAATATTGACTTAGAGGTCTAGGCCGATGTTCACATTGAGTCTGATTGGTATTATAAGGAAAATACACCTTGTTTTTCTCCTTATTCGCTAAAGCAATATAAAAATTGGTTGCATCAACAAGAGTGTTTATCTGCTGATGAATAATCTGATAAAGTCGTGAAAGTGATATAGATGAATTAGCAATCCTGGCAATATAATGTAATATTTCTCTCACTTTTTCATCTCGTTTCCTATCGGTTATATCTACAAAAATCCCCTCTACTCCCGCAATATCTTTAGTTCCATTGTAATAATATTGACTATTAGTAGATACTATAACAGGCTGTCCATCTTTTCTTTTTAGAGTAACTTCATAATGTCTAATTCTTCCCTTATTATCCTCTAATGTCTTTAAAAATAACCTCCTGTCTTCAGGTTCATAATACAGCTCTTTTGCTAAATTTTTCCCGATTACTTCAGCAAGTGAACTAAACCCTAATAATTTAACACCTGTAGGATTCATCATGAGTAGATTACCTTTTTTGTCGGTCTGATAATAGGCAGCTGGCATATTTTCAAAAAGGGTATGATATTTTTTTTCACTCTCGGTAATTTTTTCTAAAGCCTGTTGGTATTTGGTTCTATCCTGATAAAAGGCAATAACTGTTTGGTTTTCTTGCATGTTTAAAATAGGGGCAACAGTAATGATAACAGGGACTAATGTGCCATCCTTCTTCTTACGGATAGTCTCATGCTCGATATCTTTGCCCTCTAAGGTTAATTGGGTTAAATATTTGCTTTCATCGATAGTCTCTTCTGCAGGAAATATCATGCCTTCATTAATATTTCTTCCTATAATTTCTTCCGGGGAATAGCCGAATAATTTTGTGAATTTATAATTTGCATCCAGGATAATACCATTTTCATCATGATATATTCCCGCTAATGGACTGTTTTGGAACATGCTTGTGGCTTCTTCCTGACTTTTTCTTAATTTTTCTTCTGTCCTTTTCAGGTCAGTAATATCCCTGATAATATACACTATCCCTGATAGATCAGCGGAATCATTGGTTATAGTAGAATTTGAAAGAAGCACTGGAACATTGTCACTATTTTTCTTCTTAATATGAAGCTCCTGGTTTAGAATCCTTTCTCTCTTAAAAGACCTATCCAGTAAGTCATAACAAAAGTCCCTTTCTAAAAAAAATAATTCTACTGTTTTTCCCTTAAGTTCATGCTCTTTATATCCTGTAAGCTCTTGTAAAGCCTCATTAACAGCAACTATCTTCCCCTTGTTATCCAATAAAACCAGGCAATCAGCCATGGTAGATAAAATTTTTTCGGCAGCAATTCCGGGACTAACCGTCATAAATTTATATTTAACTATGGCATAGACCAGGCCACCTGCCCAGATAAGGGTAATGACGTTGGCTAGAGAAGGAACTTTAAATATCTTTAATTCAGGAAATATTACCTCAATTAATGTACTAAGAACAAGGGAAATTAATGCCGTCAGGAAGATTATTTGTGCTTGTTTCTTCTTATATGATTCTTGTGTTTTTCTTCCAAAACTATAAATAACAGAAAGCCCTATACCTATAAAAGAAAGATAATAAAAATAAAAAATTTTAGGCCATATAGTATTTGACCAGATACCTGCCCATCCCCATGATTTTTCAATATAATCAATTGTTAAAAAACCGGTCCATTTTTTGTAGATTAATAATAATGGAATTGCAAAAATAATAAAATAAAATATTTTTGATTCTAATATCTTTTTCTTTTCAGTAAAAATAAGAGAAAACCATAGAGAGAAACTAGCCAATCCTATCCACCCAATAGAAGCAATATTGTCAAATAATATTGCGGTATTCTTAAGGGTACCGGGGATATAGAGAAAAATTGACATAAAGCTCCACAGGGCGAAACAGCCGAGAAAAATAGCACAAACCCTGTTAAGCAGCGATTTTGGATTCTTCCACCATAAAAATGTTAACAGGTAAACATAGACCAAAAACGCGAAGAAATGAAGGAATGGTAAAATATTCATCATCTACAAAATTAAATAATTCTTCCTTTGAAATAATTAATATAAGATTGTGCTTTCTACAATCTAAATAGTGTTAATATATTCTCCAGTGATATATCTAGTAATGATTATCCATTTAAATTAGAACTGTGCCAATAGAGATTACTTCGCACAGTTCTTTTAATTCCTTAGCTATTTCTTATAAGCAGCATACTCCAAATAGGTACAATAAGCAGAACCTGTTTCGGTAATTATGATTTCATTTTCCTGTCTCTTGATAAATTTCAGAAATTTCAATATCTCCAGAATTGCCTCTAATTCTGTTTCAACTATCGCCATTTCAGATGCTATTTCTCTAACTATCTCTTCAGTTACATAATGTCTCTCATATATTTCATACAAAATATCCTTGCTGTGTTGAACCAAAAAATTATCAGCAAATAGAAATAGCCATTTAATACTCTCTTGTCTGCTCTTTTGATATTGTTCTAAAATCTGCGAGATATCATTCTCGTGTAGTTTTTTTTCTTCTTTTTCTAAATTTACTTTTTCCATCCAGGCCATTACAGTTCCAGAGATTATTTCCCGAAATTTTTGATTATCCTTGAGTATTTCAGGCAACTTTTTTTCTTTTTGCAATGAACCAATGGGGAAAGAAAAAACATTTTTAAAATTTTTTTCCAGAAAATGAGAAATATCTTCCTGGAATAAAAAAACTGCACAAAAAGCACAAATAAAAAACAAGCCTATCCAGGAATTGGTTAATTGCACCAATCCTCCCCTAACAGGCCACCATATCAAACTAATTACTAATGTCAGCAGACATAAAATACCATAAGGTAATGTTGTCAATAGCAATCTGTTCATCTTTATATCCTGTGGTTATTTCATTCTCAATACTTATTTACTCTATATCTTTTAAAACCTTCAGAATAGCAGGCAGATAAGCCGGCAAATCCTTCGGTGAACGAGATGTTACCAGATGATGATCTATCACAACTTCCTGGTCAAGATAATTAGCACCTGCATTTATTAAATCATCTTTTATTGAAAAAAAGCAAGTAGCATCTTTGTTATTTAATATACCTGCCGAAACAAGAACCCAACCGGCATGACATATAGCTGCAACCAGCCCGTCTTTTTCAAATATCTTTCTCACAAAACTAACAATTTTGGAATGGCGTCTCAAGTGATCAGGGGCATAACCTCCTGGAATAACAACTCCAATATAATTTTCAACTTTTGCATCCTCAATAGACAAATCTGCCTGGACAGGAAATCCATGTTTACTAATATAGGTCTTTTTTTCAGGTGCAATAATCTCAACATCATAACCTGCTTCCAATAACCGGTAATAAGGATACCATAATTCCGGATCTTCATACAGCTGCTCAGCTAAAATCGCTACTTTTTGTGGGTTTTTCATAATTAAATCCTCCTATTTTTATATTATCATATATAATCTCCAAAAAAAACATTTTCACTATAAACTCAAATATTGTCTGTTTATCTCAAATTCACTTTAGATATCACACACGGTTAAAAAAGAATTTAAAAGAATACTGGGATGCCTTTTTATCTATTAATAATCCAAGTAAACAAAGATTTCAGTTAACAATGCATTACATTTATGGGAAAACTATTTTATTATTAATTATATGAAAATGACATGGACGAGTAAAATAATTTTATAGAAACTAGTGGTCGGGGCGAGAGGATTTGAACCTCCGACCTCTTGGTCCCGAACCAAGCGCGCGTACCAAACTGCGCTACGCCCCGAATTATAAAAGAAATTATATCACATCATTCTCCTGGGGTTAAGTGTTAATTTTAATTTATACGCTATAAATGAAGCTGCCAGTATTTTTATTATATCCCCTACTAGAAAAGGTAAAATCCCTGCCAAGAAGATTGTCTGTATATTTAACTTGGTTACCAGATATAACTGCAATGCACCTGAGAAATTAATAATAAAAAGTCCAACAATCCCAATAACAGCGTAATTATTTACTCTTTTTATTGTCTTTTTTTCCATCAAATACCCCATTGTGTAGGCTGACAGAACAAACCCCCACAAATAACCTCCCGTAGGCCCTAACAATACACCAGGACCAGCTTTTCCTGCAGCAAAAACGGGTAAACCGATAAAGCCCAGGACAAGATAGATTATTTGACTTAACACACCAATCCTTTTTCCAAGTAACATTGCTGAAAGATAGGTAAACAATGTCTGACAAGTAATTGGAACAGGATAGAATGGAATAACCAACAATGCGCCTATACTGGTTAAAGCTGCAAACAGGGAAGCAAGAATCATTTCTTTTACAGATACATGCTGCAATATCATATTTTTTCATATCTCATTTGTATTATTGTGTTAACCAATATAATATAAATAGTTAACCAGCATGTCAATCCTTTTTAATTCTCCATATCCACTCTTATCATTTATTTATATTTTCCTGGTATTTTTTATTTAACCATAAAACCAACCTTCTTTGAGGGTTTTATTATTTAATATTCACTGAACTGTTCCTGATAAGATATGAACTTTCTTTCCGTCTTCTGTTTTAATTACCAGGGCACCTTCTGTAGTAATATCAACTGCTTCACCAAAAATTTTCTGCCCCGCAGATTCAACTGTTATCTTTTTGCCTAATGTATGCGCATTAAGCTTCCACTCTTTTAAAATTGTTACAAATTGTTTTCTCTTTAATAAATCATATTGTTTTTCAAAATTTTCTAACATTAATCGTACTAGACTGGTTTTTGAAATTTGTTTACCTATTTTTTCCTGCAAAGAGGCTGATCGAGATCTAATTTCTTCAGAAAATTGTTCTCTTGCTATATTGGCATTAACACCAATCCCTACCACTACATAATTAATCCGATCTGATTCTGCTGACATCTCTGTCAGAATACCACATAATTTTTTCTCTTCTATAATGATATCATTCGGCCATTTAATTAATACGGGAATATCAAACAATGATTTAAGTGACTGAATTAGAACTACCGCAGTCATTAGGGTTATCTTTGAAATATAAGCCGGCTCTAGATCCGGAAACAAAACAATGCTCACCCAGACACCACCATGAGGGGAATGCCAGGTCCTGCCAAGCCTTCCTCTACCTGCTGATTGCTCATTAGCAATAACCACAGTCCCTTCTTGCAAATTCATTTCTTTATCTTTAATAAAATTTTTTGCTACAGAATTAGTAGAATTAACCCAGTCATAATAGTATATTTGTTTGCCAATATACCTGGTATGGAGATTACTTTGAACCTCTGCTGGCAATAATATATCCGGACGGGAGATAATAAAATAACCTTTATTACTATCAGCAGCAATATGATAACCCAATTTTTTTAGTTTTTGAATCTGTTTCCAGACAGCAACCCGGGATATTCCCAAATATTTGCTTAATCTTTCTCCAGTTATATATTTTTTGTCAGATAAATATAATAATACCGGAATATCTATTTCTTTAAAATTCATAAATGTCATTCCTAAATCTAAGTAAATATCACACCTGCAAAGTGGGTGAATTTTCAAAAATCTCTCAAAGAGGTTAGTCTTTTAATTAATTTATTTTTTTGTTATTTTCTATAACCTGTAATCTTTGTAGAATATTTTCAGTAATCAAATGTAGATGCTCCGGTTCTTGAACAAAATCCAGACCATCAGTAGCTATTTCCAATATAGGACAAAGAGAAAATTGCTTAACCCATTTCTCATAAAGGGTATTTAATTGTAATAGATATTCTTTAGTAATTTTCTGCTCATAGTCTCTGCCACGTAGGGAAATCCTTTGCAGTAAAGTGTCAACTGATGCCTGTAGATACACAATAAGGCTTGGAGGGTTCAGAAAATCTATCATTATTCCAAATAATTCACTATAATTATGATAATCACGGGCTTCCATTAACCCCTGTTCATATAAATTCCTGGCAAAGATATCTACATCCTCGTAAATACTGCGGTCCTGTACTACGGAACAAGAGTCGTTGATAATCTCCTGATGATGCTTAAAACGTTTGGAAAGAAAAAATACCTGTAAATGAAAACTCCATTTTTTCATATCATAATAAAAATCTTTTAGATAGGGATTATCATCTACCACTTCATGAAAGGCCTTCCATCCTAGCTGTTTACTGAGTAATTCCGTTAAACTGGATTTTCCACTTCCAATATTTCCTGATATTATGACAAATTTTTTCATACTTAAGCTCTTTCTTGATCTTTTTGGTAAATTTTTTGACAGATATATTCTAAATCCTGAGCATTTCCTACAAAATCCAGTTTATCTGTATCAATTAAAACCAATTTTGTCTCAAAAAAATTCTCCCCTCTTGCAAAAAAATCTTCATAAGCATGGTTTAATCTATCCATATACTGATAAGATATCTTCCGTTCAAAAGGCCTGTCTCTTAACATTATTCTCTTCATCAATATCTCGGTAGATGCCCTTAAATATATTATAATATCAGGATGAGGGATATCCTTATCCATAATCTGGTATAAATGTTCATACATTTTTAATTCATTTCCAGAAAGATTCAAATGTGCAAAAATTCTATCTTTGGCAAACATATAATCCGAAAAGGACAACTGACGAAAAAGGTCTTGCTGGGTAGCTTTTAGCTGCTGGTCATAACGACTCAGCAAAAAAAATATCTGAGTCCGAAAAGCATAACCTCTGATATCTTCATAAAATCGTGCTAAAAATGGATTTTCTTCAACTACCTCCAGAATGCTTCTGGCATGATACAGTTTACTTAACTGCAGAACCAGACTGGTTTTCCCTACCCCAATAGCACCTTCAACTGCAATGAATTTACTCTTAATTGAATACATTTTAATATCCCTTATTATTTCCTATGAATATACATCCGCAAAACGGATGGTCTTTAGAAACCTTTCCCACCTTTAAAGAAAATGGTTTTCTATAGTTAAATAAAATAGGCTGGCAAGTAGCCAGCCTATTTTATTAATTACCGGGTTTTCGATAAAATACTTTCTTATAGATAAATTAAAGTATTATTTAGTTTCACTAGATGCTTTTATCTCTTTGAATCTACCCAATGCCTGGAATCCTTCATATACAACAAAACTGGCTAAGACTAAGAGTAGAATTGAAATTGAGCCAAGAAGAATATTTCCCTTGCCAAAATTATTGAATACCAGGTTAATTAGGGCTGTGACTGTGATGATCATCATGAAAACCATGGGAATATAAGTTGCCGTATATTTCTTACCCATATGTGCTAGCCAGGCAGTTGCACCTAATAAGGCTAATCCGGCAAGTAATTGGTTGGCTGAACCAAATAACGGCCAGATCGCTTGCCATTGTCCGCTTAATGCCAATGCTCCGCCTGCAATAACGGTGATGAGGGTCCCCACATACCGGTTGGAAATGGACGGCATTTTTTCTGAGGTTAACTCTTCAAAACAGTACCTTCCCAGACGTGTTGCTGTGTCCAATGAAGTAATTAAAAATGCAGAAATAGTTAAGGAGCCAAAGACTATTCCGGTTTCTTCCGGAACACCTAATCCAGCCAAAAAATTACCTAAGCCATGAGCAAAAACACCGACAGCGCCTCCCCATTCAGCCAGCCCTGTTGCATGACCTTCTTGGGTCAGTATAGCTGCTGTTCCCAAGGCAATGACTGCCAACACACCTTCTAAAAGCATGGCACCATAGCCTACCATTCTGACGTCCTTTTCATTGTTCAATTGTTTAGAGGTGGTACCAGAAGCAACCATTGAATGAAAACCGGAAACAGCACCGCAAGCTATAATAACAAACAACATGGGAAACAAAAAGCCCGAACTAGTCCTGAAGCTGGTAAAGGCAGGATAAGCCAAAGTGGGTCGAACAATAAATATCCCGATCAATCCACCTGCCAGGGCAACATAGAGCAGGAAAGATGAAAGGTAATCTCTGGGTTGTAATAGAATCCAGACAGGTAAAGTGGCAGCCAGGATAATATAGGCAATCAAAATCCAGGTCCAGGTAATTTGATTAAAGAACAAAAATGGTGCATTCAGACCAATCCAGATAGCTACAAAAAGTAAAATAAAACCAATAACCGTGACAATTGGCAGACTAACATTGCCACGATACATGGCAAATCCCATTCCTATAGCAATAAGCAACATTAAAAAAGCAGCCGTAGCTACCGAGGCATTGGCAGCGAAGGCTGAAGCGGTCAGAATAGTAAAAACGGCAACCACAAGTACTAATGTTAACCAAGCAAATAGCAAAAACCATATTCGTGCTTTCTTACCCACATACTGTCCAATGATTTCTCCGACAGATAAGCCTTTGTGTCTAGAAGAAGTAAATAAGGAGAAGAAATCATGGACACCGCCAATAAAAACACAGCCAATTACAATCCAGAGAAAACAGGGTAGCCATCCAAACACAATTGCAGCAATTGGCCCGGTGATTGGTCCTGCACCAGCGATGGAGGCAAAGTGATGGCCTAATAAAACCGGTGCTTTTGCAGGAACATAATCCACACCATCGGTCATGGAATGAGCAGGCGTTTCCCTTTTTTCATCAACGCCAGCTAATTTGTCTAAATAATTCCCATATACTATATAAGCAACAACATATATAATTAATGCAGTGATCAGTAAGGTTAAAAGATTCATTAATACAAACCTCCTTTAAATAAATGTATAAATATAATTTAGTAAAACATTTAAAACCAACCCGGCAATAAAAAATAAATAACCAACCATTTATATATCATTTTTTTATAGGCTGTTTCTTATCACCCCTTTTTTCTTCACAAAAGTATAAACTTCTGCAATCTCTTTGCCTTTTGCATTACAAAATAAACATTTATTCTTAATATCAATAAGTAATAACCTGATATCACACCAACCCTTGATCCCCAGACAGAAAGTTTTGCCATATTTAAATCTTTGGGCATATTTGATGGCATCTTTGGAAAAACCCTGGGAAGAAATTATTATTCCATTAAGGAAATGTGACATAATATCAAAAGAAGGGACCACCAATTTTTTATTAGCAGTAATGAGGTACTGAGAAAATTCTTCAATCTCTTTAGCCTGAATAAGTTGTTCGAATCCTTTAACCAGTATTATTTCTCTTTCTTGATAATGATCAATCTTAATTTTCTTAGTGAGGACATGACGGAAATGCTCAATGACGGATATTGCGTAGATATCTAATTCTTTGCCAGCAACAGTTTTGTTTCTTTCAACATTATAATGGGCTTGATATCTCTTCTCTAATTTCTCAAGATATTCTTCTAATATAGGGCTCATTTCTTATCCTATAAATAAATATATTTAGTAGGTCTTTATATACTAAACTATTTTTATTTTAGTACAATAAATTTGCGATTGCAACTATCTGTTTATTTTTTAAGCAGGATTATATGAATAGAAAAAATCTTGACATCTATCAACTTTATGTTAATATCTTACTATATTTGGTGTTACATTTTAAACATTTGTAACACATTATTTTTAGGAAAATATTACCAGCTATAGAGAGGATTTATAAAATGATTAAACTAACTATAGACCAGAATGATATGGCAACCATGCTTAGTCGTGGTATAAAGCTTCATGGTCACGCTGGCCCCTATCTTAACCTAGGTATTAAAATGGGATTACTAGCCCTGGAGTTATTAAATGCCAAAGGGTATTTTGATTTGTCCGTTGAAGCTGAGCTGGAATATCGCAGACCAATGTCCTGTTTTGTTGATGGACTACAGATATCTACCGGTTGTACTATGGGAAAAGGAAATATCAGGGTAAAAAATCAAGCTGGTAATATTAATGCAATTTTTAAAACAGAAAGCAAAAACCTTCGAATAAGGCTGAAACCAGAAATAGTTGAATCTCTAGATTTTAAAAAAGATAGTTGTGAAGATTTAGGCCAAAAAATATTAAATATTCCCAATAATGATTTATTTGACTACTAATGCTAAATAATTAATACATAAATATATAATTATACTTTTTTTAATCAGCAATGACTCAAAAATGGCCTTTTTCTTCAATAATCTGTTTTAATTTTTCATCTACAGTACCCTCTGGCAAAACATAATCTGGAGAAACATAACCTTCCTCTTCAAATCGTTTCTTCCGAATACAATTCTTGCCGCCATTCAAACAATAATTCTCAATCCATTTCTTGTCAAGCAGTCCTTTATCATAAGCTCGCTTCATTCCTGAAGTCTGGTCATACCATCTGCATACATTAGTCATAATAAGCCCCCTCAAGTTTCTTGTAACATGATAAATTCTGAATAAATTTCCCTAAACTAAACTTTCCACTAATACAAAATACGACACAATATACGAAAAAACCTCTATACCATTTTAGCAGGGTCACCTATTCTGTCAAATTCCTCTTCAGTTAATAGCTTTAATTTTAAGGCAGCCTCCTTTAAGCTTATACCTTCCTGATGTGCTTTCATGGCAATCTTTGCTGCATTATCATAACCAATTATTGGATTTAAAGCAGTTACCAGCATAAGTGAGTTTTTTAAAAAATAATCAATTTTTTCTTTATTGACAGTAAGGCCTTTCAGGCACTTTTCTGTGAAGGAAATCATTACATCAGACAATAATCTAACTGATTGGAGAAAATTATAAATAGTAACAGGTAAAAAAACATTTAACTCAAAATTACCCTGACTGGCAGCGATTCCAATAGAAACATCATTTCCCATCACCTGTACGGTAACCATTGTAACTGCTTCACACTGGGTTGGATTAACTTTCCCGGGCATTATCGAACTGCCAGGCTCGTTAACAGGAATATTGAGTTCCCCAATTCCGCAGCGAGGACCACTGGAGAGCCAACGGATATCATTGGCTATTTTCATCATATCAGCAGCTAATCCCTTTATTGCACCATGGACAAATACTATTTCATCAAGACTGGTTAATGCATAAAACTTATTCGGTGCAGTTCTAAATTCTTTAGATGTTAATTCAGTAATTTTATTGGCGACTTGTTCACCAAATTTGGGATGACTATTTAATCCTGTCCCAACCGCAGTTCCCCCCAGGGCTATTTCCATTAATTTATGACTGCCATCTTTAATCATTTCTTCACTGCGTTCTATCATCCTATACCACCCGCTTATCTCCTGACCTAGAGTGAGTGAAACTGCATCCTGCAGATGGGTTCTACCAGTTTTTACAATATTTTTATTTTCCGTAATCTTCCTTTCCAAAACATCTTTCATTAAGGAAAGAGCGGGAAATAATCTCATTTCCAATTCAATAACCGCAGCAATATGCATAGCAGTAGGGAAAGTATCATTGGAACTTTGCGCTTTATTGACATGATCATTGGGATGTACTATTTTCTCTCCTAAAATCTGGTTTGCTCTATTCGCAATTACCTCATTAACATTCATATTTGTTTGAGTTCCGCTTCCTGTTTGCCATACTACCAGGGGAAATTGGTTATCCAGTTCACCAGCCAGAATTTCATCACATACTTTACTGATGATATTAGCAATCTTCTTATCCAATTCTCCCAGTTCATAATTAGTTAAAGCAGCAGCCTTTTTTAAAATTGCAAAGGCTTTTATCACTTCAATAGGCATTTTGTCTTTACCAATTTTAAAGTTCTGGAGACTTCTCTGGGTCTGGGCACCCCATAATTTGCCTGCAGGTATTTTAACCTCTCCCAGATTGTCTTTTTCGATTCTCATTTTCATTCTAAATCCCCTCCGACATCACAATGTTTATAACATATTTATAACAACAATATTATTTATGTCTTGAATTTCTTCTTAGTTTTCTATAGTAGCCTATTATTAATATAATTATTAATATATATAGAATTTATTTCTCTTTTTCTATTACGGTTCCTGTTTTACCATGGTATGCATCAACTGCCTTATCTAAAGATGAAACAATGGCTTTTTCTCCTCCATTTTCCAAAAATCTAAGGCAGGCCTTTATTTTTGGGCCCATACTTCCAGCAAGAAAATGCCCTTTTTCAAAATAATATTTGGCTTCCGAGTAACTTATCTTACCAAGTGCCCTTTCGTTAGATTTACCGAAATTTACTTTTACTTTTTCTACATCTGTCACAATAAAGAAAATATGAGCTCCGATAATTTCAGCTAGTTTTTCTCCGGCAAGGTCTTTATCTATAACTGCTTCAATCCCTTTATAATTTCCGTCCTCATCTTCCAAGACTGGAATACCACCGCCTCCCGAAGCAATGACAATAATACCAGCATCAATCAATTTACTGATAACATCTCCATCCAAATTAGCAATAGGTTCAGGAGATGGAACTGTTCTTCTCCAGCAAAGACCATTCCCTGGCTTAACTTTTTTAATAATATAATCAGGGTTTTTCTTTTTAATATCTTTTGCTTCTTCTTCTGTCAGAAAATTACCAACTGGTTTAGAAGCATTTTCGTCTTTAAATTCGGGATCATGACGGTCAACAAGTATCTGGTTTAATACAGTAGAAACAGATTTCTTAATATTCATTCCTCTGAAACTATTTACTAAACTTTGTTGTAGCATATAACCTATTTGGCCTTGAGACATGGCAACTAATACATCTATTGGATGTGCTGGCACAATATCCTGAGAATTTTTTTGTTGTACCATCAGATTACCAACCTGTGGTCCATTACCATGCGTTATAACCAGGCGATCGTCTGGATCAATATTCTTAACAATCTTCGAAATATATAGTGCAGTTTTCTGGCAATTCCTAAATTGTTCTTCCGAAGATCCTTTTTCGTATGGCAGCTTAATGGTATTACCTCCTAAGGCTATCAATATAACTTTTGCCATCGTCTTTCTAATCTCCTTTCCAATATGCCTTGGCTATACTTATCATACACATTGTAAAACCATAGACACTATAGTAATCGAAAGATTAATATCCAAAGGTAAACATCAAATTATTAATTTTCAGAGATTAACAAAATATTTGATTTCAAAGTTGATAAAGACATGTATTAGGAAAGCTGGCCAGAAGGAATTCCCACGATAGGCAATCCACCCAAACCATAAACCAGTTATAATACAGGAAAGAGTTTCTGCCTCAGGCTTACCCAGATGCAGCAGGACAAAGGGAACCATCTGGATGATAATACTGAATTCACCAAAGCGCTTTTTTAATCCAAATAATAAGAATCCTCTAAGTAGATACTCCCAGGCAAATAATATTATAACTGATGAAGTAAGAAATTCATAATAGTTAAAATGTCTTTCATAATATTGTTGAACCGAAGTAAAGTGAGAGCTTATCAATAATACCGGAATACTCAATAGCATAGTTAGTAACACATAGAAAATCCAAATACGATAATTCCCCAGCCGAAAACCATAATCAAGAGGATTGTCCCTAAAAATAAATAAAATAACCAGGACTGGCAATATAAAATAGTATATTAACTGGCTAATAGCCAGATTTGGCCCAAGTGGTCTATACCATTGCATAACCAGTGAAAAAGTGGAAAGACCCAAAATGATTACTATTTTAAAATTGTCTACAAAGAATGACCTTAATGCCAGATACTCTTGCTTTATAAATTTTGTCAAACAAATCTCCTCAGGTTATTTTCTTATATTCTAACCTTCAATTGTATAATTTATCATTGCCTTACACTTTAATCTTCTAATAAACCGAGTTTCTTGCCATATTCCTTATATCTTGGATGAAGGGGATATTCTTCCTTTACATACCTGGTAACGGGTAATCCCCATCCATTATTCTGTTCAAAATGAATTCCTTCCACAAAATCAGGAAGCAATTCAGGTATCATAGTAAACATGACATCACCATCCTGTGCCCTAGCAAAGGTTCTGTCTCCTTTACAAGGAATTGCAACATAGCATTGTTTTTCCTTAAGTGCGGGTACAATAGCATAAACACAGGCTGCATGGCCTGAAAGTTGACAATGAAGGTCCTTGCCATCTATATAATTTTTTATAATCAATAAATAAGTCAACATTAACCCATTGATATGCATAAAAATTAAATCTGGTTTAAAATTCAGTTTATGAACAGGTGCCATTACAATTCCCTGGTACTTGCCCTCCTGTAAAGAAGGCATATTCATACACCATTCCTTGCCTGCTTCCAAAGTTTTGGCACTATCAGGGTAACGATGGGTACCATCAAAAAATCCTTCATCCTTTTTTACCATTCCCAGTCCAATAACAGGCTCAAAACAATAATGATCTTCTTTAAACATTGCTATTGTCTTCTCATTACCATCTTCAGCCAGGGATATAGCCTGACATAAGGCTAACTTGTGTCCTAGATCCCTGGAGGGAATCACCGCACCTTCAGGTATTTCTTGTTTGTCTTTCATCATCTTTATAGCAACAGGGTGATTTCGCATTCTTAGCCATACTTCAATCTCACTTGTCATTTTTTTAATGTTCTCTAAATTCATATTTACTCCAATACCTCTTCTAAAAATTATATCTAATTATTTTTATTATAATACAATTTAACAAAAAAATAAGGTGCTGCAGTTGGTTTTATTTTTTGTCTTATGGAAATTTTATGTCTTTGACAATAATCAACTTAATAGTAAGTCAATAAAAACATTTTTGCAGGAGTCAGCCATATTTGATAAAATATCAATAGTCATAAAGATAATAATTCAATATTTCTTCTGTGTTTAATGTTAATTGAAAACTTTTTTGTTTTGTGTCACAATAAATCATAGCCAATATTATTTTTACTCCAGCTTTTCTAGACCTTTCTTATCTAGAAATATTACAAATAAGATAGGAGGTGATTAGTGAATCATATAATTTTATATTTTCAGAATAGATTTAAAAATATTTAATCAGAAAATATTAGGAGGTATATGCGATGAAAAAATTTTTATGGTCTCTACTATTAGTGTTATTTTTGGTTTTCTGTGTAACCGGCAATAGTTTCGCCCAAAAGAATGTACTTCACTTATATACTGCTTTTGATACCGAGGAAGCAAAACTATACATTGAAGCATTTGAGGAAGAAACTGGCATTGATGTTCAATGGGTTAGAATGTCTTCGGGCGAAGTACTTGCTAGAATAGAAGCAGAGGCTAGCAATCCACAGGCAAGTGTCTGGCATGCTGGTTCCAATACATCTCATATTAATGCTGCTTCCAAAGGACTTCTGGAACCTTATAAACCAAATATAGATTTTGAATTGCCTGATTTATTCCATGCTGATGATTGGGCTTGGTTAGGATTCTACAGTGGTGCAATAGGTTTTGTAACCAATACTGAATTCCTGGAAGAAAACAATATGGAACCCCCGACTTCCTGGGCAAACTTACTTCATCCTAAATTAAAACAGAATGTAGCCATGGCTTATCCCTATACTTCCGGAACTGCCTATACAACCTATGCAACTCTTATTCAAATGTTAGGTTTAGAGAAAGCACTTGATTGGTGGGAAGAATTTGACCAGCATAGTATTTTCCAATACACAAAATCAGGAACCGCTTGTATAGGTATGGTGGGACTTGGTGAAGTTGCTGTTGGAATAGCCTTCTCCCATGATATCCTGGCTAAGGGCATAAATGCAGGCTATCCTGTAATGATGACTTTCCCTGAGGAAGGAACCGGATATGAAATTGGTGGATTATCTTTAATCAAAGGAGCTCCTGAACCAGAATTAGGAAAGAAATTTATAGATTGGTGTTATTCAGTTAGCGCTCAAAACCTATTCCAGGAATATAACAGACTTCCAGTTAATCCGGAAGCTACAGTCGCAGAAGGTTCAGTGACTTTAGATCAAGTAAAACTAATTGACTATGACCATATTCTTGCCGGTGAAAAGAAAGACGAATGGGTCGAAGCCTGGAGAGATCGTATCGGTAAATAAAGAAATAAATTAAAATAATTTTAATCCCTGCTGCTATTAATCTAATCCAAAAATTTAGAAACAGCAGCAGGGATTTTATAAATCAAGGCAATTAATAATGAATAGCTCTAGAAACAGGCAGTTTCATGAAATAACAGGACAATTAAGGCTTATCTGGAAAGAGCCAATACTTTTTGTTTTTATTATACTTATTTTTTATTTTTTATTTACTTTTGTTGCATATCCCTTATTCCAGGTTATTAAATATAGTATTTTTATTGATGGACAATGGGATTTTTCTAATTACCTGGCAATTTTCTCTAAAAGGTACTATTTTCAACCCTTTATAAATAGTATAGTGTTGGGAGTTTGCACAGCAACGATTGGAACAATTGCCGGTTTTATTTTTGCCTATGCCTTGACCAGAACCCCTTTGCCATTTAAATCATTTTTTCGCTTAACTGCCACTTTTCCCATTATCTCGCCACCATTTGTAGTTGCATTGGCAGCAATTCTTCTTTTTGGAAGAGCAGGTGCCTTAACCCCCTGGCTTAAAAATATAATTGGCAATTATTCTATCTATGGGCTGGGAGGTTTGATTTTAGTAGAAACAATTGCCTATAGTCCAACTGCTTTCATGGTTTTATATGGAATCCTGGAGGCAATAGACCCCTCATTGGAAGAAGCTTCAATGGATCTGGGGGCTGCAAGAATTAAAATATTTTCTTCTGTTACTTTACCTCTTGCTACTCCGGGAATCGCCAGTGCCTGGCTTTTAGTATTTATTCAATCTATGGCAGATTTCGGTAATCCCATGGTTATTTCCGGTAACTATAGAGTGCTTTCAGTTCAGGCTTTTTTACAGATTACCGGAATGTATGATCTTCCCCGTGGCTCAACTTTGGCTATACTTTTGCTTATTCCTACTTTAATTGCCTTTTTCGTTCAAAAATACTGGGTTTCTCGTAAATCCTATGTGACTGTAACCGGAAAACCTACCGGGGCTACTATAAAAAACCTGGAATGGTATATTAAATTGCCGGTATATGGAGCATGTCTGCTTTATGCCGGAATTGTAATTTTATTCTATGGTACTATTGTGTATGGCTCATTCCAAACCTTATGGGGTGTTAATCCTACACTGACTCTACAAAATTATGTAGAAATGTTTGAGGTTGGGAAAGATTATCTGATTGACTCTATTACTTTATCTACTATTGCTACACCTATTACCGGGATAGTCGGAATTTTTATATCTTTCTTAATTATTCGAAAAAAGTTTATCGGGCGAGGGCTTATGGAATTTATTTCTATGTTAACATTTGCAGTACCTGGAACAGTTGTTGGTATTGGATACATACTGGCATTCAATCAAAAAACAGTTGTGATGCCTGTGGTGTTAACCGGCACAGCCTGGATAATAATTTTACTTCTCGTTTTCCGTAATATGCCAGTCGGAATACGTTCAGGCATTGCTGCCCTGCAACAGATTGATCCGGCAATTGAAGAGGCATCAACTGACTTAGGCGCTGACAGTAATACCACTTTCCGAAAAATTACTCTGCCAATGATCGCCCCGGCATTCTTTTCTGGCTTGGCCTACAGTTTTGTCAAAGCGATGACTGCAATCAGTGCAATTATTTTTGTAGTATCAGGTCAATGGAATCTTATTACAGTTGCGATCTTAGGTTTTGTGGATAATACCCAATACGCACATGCTGCTGCCATGAGTATGTTATTAATTGTAATTGTCCTGATAGCGCTTGGACTGATACAATTTATTGTAGGTAAAATAGGTAAAGGTGTTAGAACAACTGAAATTATAGGTTAATTGTATTGTTTAACTAAGTAGAAAGGTTCTAAAATGAAAAATAATTATTTGGAATTGAAAGATCTGATTAAAATATTCGGAAGTGGAGCGGATACCGTAACAGCAGTTAATAATGTAAGCTTAAAAGTTAATGAAGGTGAGCTTGTAACCCTTCTGGGGCCTTCAGGGTGTGGCAAAACTACTATTTTACGGATGATTTCCGGCTTTGAATTGCCCACCTCCGGCAAAATATTCATTGATCAGGAAGATGTGACAACAACTCCTCCTAATAAGCGACCAACGGCTATGGTATTTCAAAATTATATTGCTTGATGAACCCCTTTCTAATCTGGATGCAAAGCTCAGGGTATCAATGCGTCTTGAAATAAGAAAATTACAGCAACGAGTCGGAATTACCTCCATATATGTAACCCATGATCAGGAAGAAGCCATGTCTCTTTCCGATCGAATTGTAATCTTGAAAGATGGGGTGATCCAGCAAATTGGTACTCCCTTAGAAG
>LDZT01012612.1_pt1 | contig 21357 bp, 20 predicted proteins | sample 615521 | NCBI WGS metagenome assembly LDZT01 (sample SAMN03408292, study PRJNA278302) | terrestrial metagenome | isolation source: oil reservoir sample SB1 | place: USA: Alaska, North Slope, Schrader Bluff formation | collected 2011-09
TAAAGAAAATATAGTTCCAGAGAATGCGGTACCCTGGATATTTAATGGGGTACCTGTTATGACCCTGGTAGCAACTATTACTATTTTATTTTATTTACCTATCGGGAATATTCCTCCCTTATTAGGCGGATACGGTGATATTGTGTTGATTGTTTATTTGCTGACCCTGCCCGCAATTGGAATGGTAGTGGGTGGTTTTGCTTCAGGTTCTCCTTATGCTAATGTGGGAGCACAAAGAGAAATGGTAATGATGATGAGTTATGAATTACCTTTAGTAACTACTGTGATTGCCATAGGATGGAAATTGAGCCAGGTTTATCCTCAATTAAATGTCTTTTCTTTGGCCATAATTAATGCCCATCCTATTTGGGGATTAGTTGGTCCATTGGGTTTTGTGGGAGCACTTCTTTTGTTGATTACTTTAGCGATAGTAACTCCTGGTGAATTATCAAAAATACCTTTTGATGTCCCTGAGGCAGAAACTGAATTGGCTGGGGGGTTATTAGTAGAATATTCAGGGAGGAATTTAGCTTTATTCAGTTTAACTGATGCAGTAAAGACAATAGTGATGGTTTCTTTGACTATAGTCTTGTTTTTTCCCTATAATATTGCTCACCTGTTTGGTTTAAGTGGGATATTTGCCATAGGGGTTGACTCATTATTCTTTTTAGTCAAATTATTTTTAATAATGTTTGTGGAAGTAACTTTTATTAGAGTAGCTGCTGCCCGTTTAAAAATAGATCAAGTCTCCTACGCTTATTGGGTTCCTTTGTCAATTATAGGATTACTTGGTCTGGGCTTAATTTTTTTAGATACTATTATGATTTGAGGTGATAAAATGCCAACACCAATGGGATTTGAATTGTTAAAACAGTTATTTAAAAAACCTGCTACCAATCCATTTCCAATTACTTATTATCCTGAGTCGATATTAAAATTATTAGAGAAAATTAAAAAGGGAGAAGTTAAAATACATCCACCCGTAGAAATTCCTAAGCAGTTTAGAGGGAAAATAATCTACGATAAAGATGAATGTATAGGTTGTAAATTATGTATGAAGGTATGCCCTACTCGGGCTATCGAATTTATCCCTGAAAAGAAAAAGATTAAAATTCGCATATCTCATTGTATCTTTTGTTCTCAATGTAATGATATATGCCCTAAAAATTGTTTGAAGATGAGTGAAGAATTTCTTCTTGCTGATACAGACAAATCCTCACCCGGGTTAATCGTTGAGTAAGATAATTTAAATTGATAAGAATAAAGGAATTGATAATCCTATAATTTTTTTATGATATTAAGTTTTTTATCTTTCAATATTCTCATTATTTTATCAGCACTTTTAAGTATTTCGGGACTAATAAAGGTGGAGTAATCGATAAGTTTTGGCTGGATACCAATAAAAACAGTTTCTCTGGCAAAATTTTTTAGGTAGGAAATTAAAAAGGAAAGAGAAATACTATGGGTGGTTAAATGCATTATATCAATTTTTTCCGGGGGAATTATTCTATATTGACCAGGTTCAAGACCCATTTCTACTACATCAATAAGTACTAAGAGATGGGGTCTATTTTTTTTAATGATCGAAGTGAAATTTTCAGGAGCTACTCCACAGTCTAAAGAAAGCCAATCATGGTCTTTGAATTTCTGAGCAATAATTGCTCCTATTCCATCATCACCTCGAAGAATATTTCCGATACCCATTAAAATATATTTTTTCGAATCCATATTTCTCCCTTTAAATTAGTCGTAAGTGTATAGTATAGCGAGGAGCGTACAGCGTATAGCGTATAGGATAAATCAATAAACTAAAAACGTAAAGCCATAATTTAAAACTCAAAACCTTTTTTTCGCATAAAGTATTGTTTTTAATGTAGGGGTTGAATTTATTCGACCCGTGTTTTGCGGGCTTGATAAATCAAGCCATACTTATTGCCCATCAATATTTATTAGATAGTTTAATCTTTATATAGTTAATTAGTTAACTGATTTGTACTGATTTATTAACTAACTGTATAACCAAATGTATACGCTCTACGCTAAACGCTGTACGCTAATACTATTCTATGTTACCATAGTAAAAAATATTTAACAAATTGAATGATATGTATTCGTATCGAGTATCGCGTATTGTGTATCGCGTTAAGAAAGATAAAGAAAATAAATTGAGGAAAAATAAAGAAAAAACGTAAATTTGACCTCTTTTCAAACTACTCCATCAAAGTTTACACTAACAATATATATGTAAATTAAAAAAAAGAAGGATTTTGAAAATTTTTGTAGAATAATTAAAGTATATTAGTATATAATATAAAAACAGGATGTAAACTTTTATCTATTCAAAGGTCAGTATAGGAGTATGATTTAATATGAGAAAGGCAAGCAGGATTTATAAGAGGAAAAGCAGGAGCAATCTGGAGACCCTTATTATATTGATTGGTGCGCTAATAATTTTAGCGGTTGCTTTCCATTTAGCCAGAGACAAAAGCTACATTCCTCCTGAAAAACCAGTAATTGCGGAAGAAGAGGAACAGAAAACTCTACCAATAGAGACCCCCGTTGAAATATCCCAAGAGATAACTGTGGAAAAAGTTAAAGAAGAGGAAAAAATTACCGGTGAGGGAATAGGAAAAGAAATTACTCCCCCGGAAAAACCTCTGGTTACTGAGCCAGTCATAGTCAAAACCCCTGAAGCAGAGTCAGAGGTAAACATTTTAATGGAGTCCGAGATAGTTTCAGAGAAGAAGATGTATACTGTTCAGGTGGGAGCTTTTTCAAAAGAAGAAAGTGCCCATAATTTAGCTAAAGAAATAAGAAATAAGGGATACCAGACTTATGTAATTAAAGGGAAAACCCTTTACAAGGTTCAAGTTGGGGAATTTAAAACTTCAGATGAGGCCAAAGCAATTTCAGAGAAATTAAAGAAATTAGGTTATGAAATATGGATAACAACTAGATAGGAAAAGGAAAAATGACTTTGAAGAGAAAAAATATCCCTTCTGTTACTATAAATAGGCTATCTATATATCATCGTTGTTTAGAAAAATTAATTGAAAATATAGATAAAAAAAAGCCAGAATATATTTCCTCATCTGAAATTGCCGAAATGACTGGAGTAAATTCAGCACAAGTTCGTAAAGATTTGGCTTATTTCGGAGAATTCGGTAAAAGAGGAATCGGATATCCCTTAATAGATCTTATTAGAGAATTAGAAAAGATATTAGGATTGGATAAAAAATGGTCAGTTATTATTGCCGGAGCAGGAAATTTAGGTAAGGCCTTAGTAAAATATAAAGGCTTTCAGAAAAGAGGCTTTATAATCAAGGGAATTTTTGATAATAATCCCTCAAAAATTGGCAAGAAACTTGGCCATATTTTTATTTACGACATAAAAGAGATAGAAAAATTTATCCGGATGGAAAATATAAGTATTGGAGTATTAGTGGTACCAGCTGATTCAGCTCAGGAAGTGGCAGACAAAATGGTTGCAGGCGGGATTAAAGCCATTTTAAATTTCGCTCCTCTTCGACTTACTTTGCCCCCAGAAGTGAAGATACATAATGTAGATCTTTCTTTTGAGTTTGAGGGATTGACATATTATTTGAATCTATGTTAAAATTTTACTGATTATTTTGTGATATATTTCACAAATAATTCATTAAGAATAAAAGGTATATTTGTTATAAGTCAAGAAAAATAATGTAAAATAATATATTATATATGACCATCGGAATTTCAAAAATTCCGAAGCTCTAAATGAATACTTTTTAAAAAACAATAGATTCTAACAAGATTGTCAGGAAAAGTTTTATATAAAATCGAAATGAAGTAAAAAGGAGATAGAGAGGGGTTTTGCGGGGAGTTCACTCCCCTGATAATCTTGAGATATTTTTAATAAGGAGGTTGCGGTGATAGTTAAAGATTTAATTCGCATTTTAGATGCGGAAGTTTTATATGGTGAAAAATACTTAGATCAGGAAATTAAAGAATTCGGCGCAAGTGATCTTTTAAGTGATATTTTAGCATATTCCAAGGACGAATATGTACTCTTAACTGGTTTAACCTCTCCACAAGTTATTCGTACAGCCGAATTAACTGGAGCTATTGCTATTGTTTTCGTACGAGGCAAATTACCTCCTCAAGAAGCGATTGGCTTGGCCAGATCCCATCATATTCCTCTGTTAAAGACCGGTAAATTAATGTTTGATTCTTGTAGAAAAATAGTAGAAGAATTATTAAAGGAAGAAGAAAAGTCCAAATGAAATCTCGCTATTCAAGAGAAAAATTAACCCTGGTTAATGAATTGATCTATGAAATTAAAGTTAAAGAAGCTATGTCTAAGAATATAATCTTTTTTGATGAAAATGCCACCTTTAGAGAGATACAGTTAAAACTTAAGGAAGAAAAAATATCTGGAGTTCCTATCCTTGACAATGAGAAGAATATTGTGGGAATTGTAAGTATTGATGATATTATTACTGCCTTTGATAGGAATTATATTGATGAAAAGATTACTAATTATTTTACCAGGGACGTAATTACTGTCCCACAGAATTTTTCAGTAGTTTCCGCAATCCGTAAATTAGAAAAGTTTGGGGTAGGACGGCTTCCAGTAACTGAATCATTAAATAGCAGAAAAGTCGTTGGAATAATAACTATGAGTGATATTTTAAATAAATTATTGATTGAAGTCCAATCAATTGCCGAAAAAGTTAAGGATAAAGAAGCAAAAAACAGAAAGATCTCTGATGAAATGGTAGAAAAAATTACCAAAAAACCACTTAGTTTTGAAGTTAGAGGAGATGATTTTGATAATGCGGGTAGAGTAGCTAGTATAACTAAAAAATATTTCCAGAATCTCGGAGTCAGTAAAGAAATTATTCGCAGAATTGCTATCGTATGTTATGAAGCAGAAATGAATATTTGTCTTCATTCTTTAGGAGGTCATATTACTATTGAAGTTGACGATAATAATAATGCAGTAATTTGTGCATATGATAGGGGCCCAGGGATTCCTGATGTAGAGCTGGCTTTAACACCAGGATATACTACTGCATCTGAAAAAATTAGGGCTTTAGGTTTTGGTGCTGGAATGGGGCTTCCTAATATACAACATTGTGCTGATAAATTTGAGATTAAATCTTGTTTAAAAACAGGCACTTTGCTAAGAGCAAAAATTAATTTGGGAGGAAAAAATGAAACTAAGTAATATTATAGAAAAATGTAAGTTAGAAAAAGTTGTTTATGAATGTGACTGTGAAATTAAAGCAGGTTATTGTGGGGATTTGATGTCCGATGTTATGGCTCATGCTGAACCAGATAGTATCTGGATTACTATTCAGGCTCACAAAAATAGTATTGCAGTTGCCCTTATTAAGGATATCAAGGCCATTGTCTTTACTAATGACGTACTGATAGAGAAAGAAGTTATTGAAAAAGCAAAAGAGGAAAATATTAATTTGCTTCGAACCAAGAAAAATTCTTTTAATATTTGTGGAGAGATATATTGTATGATGGAGGGGAAAACTGATACAGATTGATTTACATATCCATTCTGCTCTTTCTGCTTGTGGCAATGATAAAATGTCTCCCAAGTTGATTTTAGAGCAAGCGGTTCGCAAAAAACTTAAAGTTATTTCTATTACTGATCACAATACAGTTCAACATTCGGTTTTGGCTTGTCAGCTGAGTAAAGATATGCCCATTAAGGTGGTTCCTGGAGTGGAATTAACTACTAGGGAAGAGGTTCATCTTTTAGCTTATTTTCCGAATATTGAAGCCCTTTTAAAAATTGAAAAGGAAATAGACCATTATTTACCCAAACAAAAAAATATTTCTCGAGTTTTTGGATACCAGATATGTTATAACCTAAGAGGCGAGATTGTTGGAATTGACGAAGTCTTAAGGCAGGTTTCCTTGAATGTAGGCTTAGACGATCTAGTTAATATTATCCACAGGCTAAGAGGAATTGCTATCCCTGCCCATATTGATAAAAACAGATTTAGCCTGCTTAGCCAGTTAGGTTTTTTAGATCGCGAGGCAAATTTTGATGCAGTTGAAGTTTCTAAATATAAATGGCATAAAGATAATTTTAAGTTAGGGGATAAACTGGAAGGATTTCCAGTTATATCTGGTTCTGATAGTCATAATATAGAAGATATTGGACTTTTTTTTATAGAAGATACCAATGAAGAGATTAAAGATTTTTTTACTTTAAATAATTTTTTAAAATTTACAAAAAGAAAAAGAAATAAAAAATGAAGAATATTGCTGACCATATTTTTGATATTTTGGAAAATTCAGTAACAGCAGAAGCGACTGAAGTTAAAATAATTTTAGGCTTTCACAATAAACGTTTTTTTTGCAGGATAATAGATAATGGTAAAGGTATTGAAAGTGCTGAGGTAACCGATCCTTTTATAACTTCCCGAAAAGAACGGAAAGTTGGGTTAGGATTACCGCTTTTAAAGAGAACTGCGGAAAGCACAGGTGGTTTTTTAAAAATATCTAATTTAGGAAAAGGGGGGAGTTGTTTAGAATTTGAAATAGACCTTACCCATATTGATGCTAAACCCTTTGGTGATTTAGCCAGTGTTTTTATTGATGCCTTAATCTGTTGGCCGGCAATTAATTTAAAAGTATTAATAAATATGGGGAAAGACCGAAAAAAAGAAATTTTTAGCAGTAAAAAGATTAAAAAAGTTGTAGATTATTGTGGTTTACAGCAGAAAGAAATTAGGGAATTCATCCATCAATCTATTAATGAAGGTCTTAAAGAAGCAGGTATTGATACCCAATTTGGGCAATTATAAAGATATAAAGATAAAGAAATTAATTAATTATAAGAAATATTAAAAAAGACGAGATATTCAAGGGGATATTTCTTTCAGTTTTGATGAGAGGAACAATACTGAAGAGGAAAACGAGGGTATTTTAAAAAGAAAGAATTTTTCCTTATGTATCTTACAATATATACAAAGAAGGAGAGGAAGATGAAGAATTTAGAAGAATTAAAAAAAATTAGAGAAAGAGTAAAGAAGGATCTTGAATTGCGAACCGGGAAACATCGAATTAGAATTGTAGTTTGTTTAGGTACTTGTGGTATTGCTGCTGGTGCAAGAGAAACTATGAATACTCTGGTTGATCTCGTTTCTAAGAGTAATAGAACCGATATTATAGTCACTACTTCCGGTTGTGCTGGTTTTTGTGAACAGGAACCTATGATTCAAGTTTATGTGGAAGATAAGGAACCGGTAGTGTATGGTAAAGTTGATTCAAAGGCTGCTGAAGAAATTTTTGAGAAACACATTTTAAATAATCAAATTGTAGAAAAATATCTTTTTTCAAAGGGGGAATAATATGGGATGTCTTTGCAAAGAAAAAGAACTTACTGACGAGCAAAAGTATACACGGCTAAAAGAATTTATTGATGAAAATAAAGAAAAAAAAGGATATTTAATACCTGTACTTCATATGGCTCAAGGAATTTTTGGTTATCTTCCGCCAGAGGTACAGAGTTTTGTAGCTAACGAAATGAATATACCAGTAAGTATGGTAAACGGAGTAGTCACTTTCTATTCCTATTTTAAGACCTTTCCAACTGGTAGACACACTATTACTGTGTGTTTAGGAACAGCTTGTTATGTTCGAGGCGCGAAAAAAATATTAGAAGCACTTGAAGAAAAATTAGGTATAAAAATTGGAGAAACTACTGAAGATAGAAGATTTTCTGTGGGAGTACAAAGGTGTTTGGGCGCTTGTGGATTAGCTCCAGTTATTATGATTGACAAAGATGTTCATGGTCGGATATCAGCAAAAAAATTAGATGCGATATTAAAGCAATATAAATAGAAGTAAGGTAGGAGAAATTATTATGTATAATCTAAGAGCACATGTTTTGCTTTGCTATGGAGGGGCTTGCATTTCTTCTGGTTCAGAGAGTGTTAAAGAGGCAATGGAGAGAGCAATCGCTAAAGCAGGACTTCAAAATGAAGTAGATGTTATAACTACAGGATGTATGGGCACTTGTGAATTAGGTCCGGTTATGGTTATATATCCAGATGGGATATTTTACCAAAAAGTAAAAACCGAAGATGTAGAAGAAATTGTTCAGGAACATTTAGTAAAAGGCAGAGTAGTCAAAAGACTTTTCTATAAAAAACCCAAAACTGAAGAAATGGTTGAAATGTTTAATGATATCGATTTCTTTAAACTTCAGAAAAAAATAGCACTTCGGAATTGTGGAATTATTAATCCTCTGGATATAGAAGAATATATTGCTGCTGACGGCTATATGGCCTTAGGAAAAGTATTAACCGAAATGACTCCTCAAGAAGTAATAGAGGAGGTCAAAAAATCCGGTCTTAGGGGGCGAGGAGGAGCAGGATTCCCTACTGGTTTAAAATGGCAGTTTACTGCTGCTTCACCAGGGAAGCAAAAATATGTATGTTGTAATGCAGATGAAGGTGACCCTGGTGCCTTTATGGACAGAAGTATATTAGAAGGTGACCCTCATAGTATAATGGAGGCTATGATGATTTGCGGTTATGCTATCGGAGCGAATCAGGGATATATTTATGTTCGGGCAGAATATCCTTTGGCAATTGAGAGATTATCGGTGGCCATTGAACAAGCCAAAAAATATGGCCTTTTGGGGGAAAATGTTTTAGGGGCCGATTTTAATTTTGATATAGAACTTAGGATGGGAGCAGGTGCTTTTGTCTGTGGAGAAGAGACAGCGCTTATGCGTTCTATAGAAGGGAAGAGGGGGGAACCTCGCCCAAAACCGCCCTATCCCGCTCAAAAAGGACTCTTCGAATGTCCTACTGTATTAAATAATGTGGAGACTTTTGCCAATGTACCTTATATAATTTTACGAGGGGCTGAAGATTTTGCTTCTGTAGGAACCGAAAAGAGCAGAGGGACAAAAGTGTTTGCTTTGGCGGGCGATATAAATAATACCGGGCTTATCGAAATTCCTATCGGAATGCCTTTGGGAACAATTATCTATGATATTGGAGGAGGAATTCCCAATAATAAAAAATTAAAAGCGGTACAGATTGGCGGTCCTTCGGGAGGTTGTATTCCTGCTGATCATCTGAATGTGAAAGTGGATTACGAATCATTGCAGGAACTTGGAGCTATCATGGGTTCAGGCGGATTGATTGTAATGGACGAAGATACCTGTATGGTCGATTTAGCCCGTTACTTTATGGAATTTATCCAGGAAGAATCGTGCGGTAATTGTACCCCTTGTCGTCAAGGGACGCGGATTATGTTAAGTATTTTGGAGCGAATCTGTCAGGGAAAAGGAAAAATGGAGGATTTGGATATTCTGGAAGAATTATCCCGCCAGATAAAACAAACTTCTCTTTGTGGATTAGGTCAAACTGCTCCTAATCCAGTAGAAGCAACCTTGAGATATTTCAGGGAAGAGTATATTGAACATATTCGGGATAAAAAATGTAGGGCGGGAGTATGTGCAGAACTTGTATACTCTCCATGCTCCAATGCTTGCCCTGCTTCAGTTAATGTGCCAGCTTACCTTGCTTATACTAAGGAAGGCCAAATCAGAAAAGCCTTACAGGTACATTTGAAAAATAATCCATTTCCTGCAGTTTGTGGCAGAGTATGTCCTCATAAATGTGAGGCAAAGTGTCGTAGGCAGGATATTGATTCAGCTGTAAATATCCGTTCGGTAAAACGATTTATGGCAGATGCGGTAGAAGATTACTTAGAATGTTTTCCTGAGAAACAACCTTATAAAGGAATAAAAGTAGCAGTAATTGGTTCAGGTCCATCCGGACTATCTAATGCTTATTTTTTAACTATGCTGGGGTATGATGTAACAGTCTTTGAATCAGAAGCTAAAGCAGGAGGTATGCTTACCTATGCTATACCGCCGTATAGACTTCCCAAAGATATTGTAGAAAAAGAAATGCAGGCCTTATGCCAATATGGAGTAAAAATAAAAACTAATACTAAAATTGGGAAAGATATAACCATTGATGAACTTAGAAAACAAGGCTTTAAGGCTTTTTACATTGCCATAGGTGCAGGGGATTCAATTATGCCTGCGATTGAAGGGATAGATGGCGATAATAGAGTTATGAGTGGGTTGGATTTCTTGTATAAAATTAATAATAACGAAAAAATTTCTGTTGGTAAGGAAGTAGTAGTTATTGGCGGTGGAAATACCGCTATAGATGCAGCCAGAACCGCGAAGAGAATGGGGGCAACAAAGGTAACCATAGTATATCGTCGAACCAGGGAGGAAATGCCAGCAGAGATAGAGGAAATTAAGGAAGCGGAAAATGAAGGAATAAAAATACAGCTTTTGCAAAATATCAAATCAGTTAAATCAAACAGTAACAATAAATTGGCAGTTGAATTTGTGAAGATGAGACTTAGTGAGTTTGACAAATCGGGTCGGCGTAGACCTGTTGAGATAGAAGCATCTTCGTTTGTTAAAGAAGTTGACCTGTTGATTTTAGCTATTGGCCAGAAGCCATCTCTAAATGGTTTATTTGATAAAGAATTAGTTAAACTTAATAGAAATGGCACTATCTTTTGCCGTTCTCATAAAGGAGAGACGATGTCAGAAGATATCTTTGCCGGCGGTGATGTGGTGACCGGACCTTCTACTGTGGTAGAGGCAATTGGGCAGGCACAGAAAGCAGCTGAGGCCATAGATAAATATTTAACTGGCGGTCAAGAGGAATATCCATGGAATATTATGGATCCTATCGAAATAGCGTTTGACCCGGAAGAAGAGCCGGTAAGTTATAATCGGGCAGAGAACGTATTAGTACCGATGGAAAAAAGAGATGCCTATACTGAAGTTGAAAAGACCTGGGATAGAACCACTGCTTGCAAAGAGGCAGAAAGATGTTTACGTTGTGAATACAAGAAAGAAAAGGAGAGTGAGGAATTATGACTGTGAAAGATATTGTTAACAAGTATAAAAATAAACGAGAAAATTTGTTGCTAATTTTGCACGAAATACAAAATCGTCATCCTCAGAACTATCTTAGTAAGGAAGATATCGAGCTATTAAGCAAAGAAATGAAGATACCAGTATCTGATATTAAGGGAACCGCTTCTTTTTACACAATGTATAGCTTTGTTCCTCGTGGGAAATATATAATCAGGGTTTGTGAAAGTCCTCCTTGTCACATATTAGGCGCACAAACCATCTTTAAAGCTATTGAAAAAAAATTGGGGATTAAAGAAGGAGAAACAACCAAAGATGGTCTCTTTACTTTGGAAGGGACAAGTTGTTTAGGTATCTGCGGAGTGGCTCCGGCAATGATGATTAATGATGAGGCTTATGGAAACTTAGACGAGGAAAAGATTGAAAAAATATTGGACCAAATTCGGGAAAAGGAGAGTAAATAATTATGTCAAAAAGAAGCATTGCTCAAATTTTAGTAGGTATTGATGGAAATACTGTCCTTTCCGGTGCAAGAAAAATAAAGACGAAATTGATTACTGAAATAAATAAACAAGGTTTTTCCGATCAAGTTTCAGTAATTGAAACAGGAAGTATTGGTCCTATTAATAAAGGAGTGGTCATAGGTATTTATCCGACCGGTGAAATGTACGGAAATGTGACTGAGAAGGATATTGCAGAATTTGTTCAGGAAAGGTTTGTTAAAGGTAGACCTTATAAGAAATTACTTTTATCCGAGAAACTTTCAGCTGGGATAGATCTTGCAGCTTATGATTCCAGAAAGACCCAGTATTTCGGGCGGATTGTTCTGGATAACTGTGGAAAGATTAATCCCGAAGATATAGAAGAATATATCGGAGTGGGAGGTTATGAGGCGTTAGGTATAGCTTTAAAAGAGAAGACTCCTGAAGAAATTATTCGAATAGTTCAGGATTCTGGGCTTAGAGGAAGAGGGGGTGCAGGTTTTCCTACTGGTTTAAAATGGTCTTTTGCAGCCCAGGAAAAGGAAAGCCCTAAATATGTTATCTGTAATGCAGATGAAGGAGAACCGGGTACTTTTAAGGATCGATTAATTATGGAAGGAGATCCCCATAGAGTTTTAGAAGGGATGGCCATCTGCGGATATGCTATTGGGGCTAATACCGGTTATATCTATATTCGAGGAGAATATCAGCTCTCTATTCAAAGGTTAGAAAAAGCCATAAAGGATGCGGAAAAATTAGGCCTTTTGGGGAAAAATATATTTGGAACTGATTTTGATTTTGAAGTAAAGATTAAGATTGGGGCAGGTTCTTATGTCTGTGGGGAAGAGACATCTCTCTTAAATTCTATGGAGGGTTTTAGAGGGGAACCAAGGCTAAAACCTCCTTTCCCGGCTAAATCCGGATTTTTATCCAAACCTACCAATGTGAATAATGTAGAGACCCTGGCTAACATTGCTCCTATTGTTTTAAATGGTGCTGAATGGTTCAAAAAATTCGGGACAGAAGATTCACCGGGGACTAAAGTCTATACTATTTTGGGACATGTAAATCGTCCTGGCTTAATAGAAGTTCCTATGGGGATTACTCTAAGGGAAATTATTTATGATTATGCAGGAGGTATTTCTTCCGGAGAATTTAAAATGGCCCAAATAGGAGGTACCGCCGGTGACATTCTTTCTGTAGAGCTTTTAGATGTACCACTTGATTATAAATCACTTCAAGAAGTAGGACACAATCTCGGCTCCGGATCAATATTAATTATGAATGATTCAGTTTCAGTAGTAGATTTTTTAAAGTGCTGTATGAAATTCTTTGTGCATGAATCCTGTGGTCGATGTTCTGTGTGTCGAATTGGAACTAAGCAGTTATATGAATCTTTTAATCGCTTAGAAAAGAAGGAAGCATATTTTGATGAATTAAAAAATATTAAAGAACTTGCTGAGAATCTTAATCTGGCTTCTTTTTGTCCTCTTGGTCAATCTGTTGCTTCACCCGTTCTCTCTGCTTTAAAATATTTTAAGGCAGAATTATCAGAGGGTATAAATCCAAACAAAATTCACGAACCAGTTACCAGAGGAAAAAATGGTACAGTATTCAGTTATTCTTAAGGGTTGGCTTAGGTTTAATTATTTTAGGCCAAATATAAAAGATATTTATGAATTAAAATTATCAATAAACTATAAACAATAAGAAGGAGAGGGGTTAATGGCAAATATTACCATAAATAATATGAAAGTTGAAGTAGCAGAAGGTACTACTATTTTAGACGCTGCTAAAAAGATCGGAATAAAGATACCTACTCTGTGTTATCTTGAAAATGTTCAAGAACCAGGAACATGCAGAATGTGTGTTGTAGAGGTTGAAGGGGCCAGAACACTTCAGCCCTCTTGTGTAACACAGGTCTCAGAAGGTATGAAAATCCATACTAATACAAAAAAAGTAAGGGATGCCAGAAAGGTTATATTGGAATTGCTTTTAAGTGATCATCCCTGGGAATGCAATACTTGTGATCGCAATCAGGACTGTGAGCTGCAAAAATTAGCAGATGAGTATGGTATTAAGGAAGTTAGATTTCAGTCCGTGAAGGAAAGGTTGCCCTTAGATGAAAGCACTCCCGGGATTATAAGGGACCCAAACAAGTGTATCTTATGCAGGAGATGTGTCACCGTATGTCAAGAAGTGCAAGAGGTGGGAACATTAGCTCCTAGAGCTCGTGGTTTTGATACGATTATTGCTCCGGGACAAGGGGATTTATTAAACGATGCCATATGTGTACAATGTGGTCAGTGTGCCGCTGTTTGTCCGGTGGGTGCAATCAGTGAAAAAGATGATATTGATAAAGTGTGGGAAGCTATCGATGATCCGAATAAATATGTAGTCGTTCAAACTGCTCCGGCTATAAGAGCCGCTTTGGGTGAATGTTTTGATTTAGAACCAGGCACCTTGGTTAAGGGAAGAATGACTACTGCTCTTAGGATGCTGGGATTTGATGGGGTGTTTGATACTAATTTTGCAGCTGATTTAACTATTTTAGAAGAAGGTACGGAACTTCTTACCAGGCTTAAAAAAGCACTGGTTGATAAAGATAAGAATATAGCCTTGCCGATGTTTACTTCTTGTTCACCTGGATGGATAAATTATATGGAATATTTTTATCCTGAGTTAATTCCTAATCTTTCTACCTGTAAATCTCCTCAACAGATGTTCGGAGCAGTGGCAAAAACCTATTATGCTGATAAAATTGAAAAGAAAAAAGAAGAGATAGTAGTAGTATCTATAATGCCCTGTACCGCTAAGAAATTTGAATGTAATCGAGAAGAGATGAACGCAAGTGGAGTTCAGGATGTAGATTATGTATTAACAACCAGAGAATTAGGGAAAATGATTAAACAAGCAGGAATAGATTTTGTCAATCTTCCTGATGAAGAAATGGATGCACCTATGGGCATATCAACCGGAGCTGCCGATATATTTGCCAATACCGGAGGAGTTATGGAAGCAGCCCTTAGAACAGCCTATGAAATTGTAACGGGAAGAGATATTCCATTTGATCAATTACATATCACCCCTATTCAAGGACTTAAAGGAGTAAAAGAGGCATCACTAAAAATTGAAGGTACGAAAGAAGAATGGAAATTCTTGGAAGGCGTTACTGTAAATGTTGCAGTTGCCCATGGCCTGGGGAATGCTAAGAAAATATTAGAAGAGGTTAAAACCGGTAAGAAACAGTATCATTTTATCGAGATTATGACTTGCCCCGGTGGTTGCATCGGCGGAGGTGGTCAACCGAGGATGACTACTGATGAAGTAAGAAAAGCCAGAATTGAAGCAATATATAGAGAAGATGAAGGCAGAGAATACCGGAAGTCTCATGATAATCCAGCATTAAAGGTTCTCTATGAGGAATTTCTTGGAAAGCCTCTGGGAGAAAAATCTCATCATCTGCTCCATACCAAATATTTTAATAAAAAAGATGAAATAAATGAAAAGCAGTGATCTTTTAAAATAAAATAGATAAAAAAGAAAAATTAATCATTGATTGCCTGCGAGAGAGGAAGAACTCTTCTAACCTTAAGGGGAAATCGTAAATTTCCGAGATAATTAAAGGGGTTTGATTTCTTAACTTAAGGTTACATAATCAGACCTCTTTTTTATTTATTTTATAAAAATCAGAAAGAAGAGGAGGAAAATGTATAAACGGATTGGAACAGTTACTATTATTATATCTGATAGGATTAGTCAATCTGCAAGAGTAAACGAGATTTTAAGTAAGCATGCAGATATCATTATTGGACGAATGGGATTACCTTATTCTCTCAAAAAGATTAGCATCATCTGTCTAATCGTAAATGGTTCAACTGATCAATTAGGGTCTTTAACCGGTCAGTTGGGTTCTATTGAGGGAGTTCAGGTCAAATCAGTTATGGCAAAAGTATAGTTATGTGGCAATTATTAGTTTTTAAAATTAAATGATAAAAAATAGAAAATAGACAAAAAAAGAAATAATTATTTAAAAAATTCATTGAAAAGGAGAACAATTTAAATGGAAAATAATAAAATCAAATTTATTACTCGGACTGGAATATTGTTAGCGGTAGCTTTGGTTGTACAGATGGGAGGATTTCCCCAACCAATAACCGGCCCATTAATTAATACAATACTTTATTTAGCTGCCTTATTAGTAGGAAGTTGGAGTGGAATCATTATCGGCGTTTGCACACCGGTTATTGCTTTTATGAGGGGTATTTTACCACCACCTTTGGGCCCAATGATTCCTTTTATTGCTTTAGGTAATGGTGTTTTAGTGGTTGTTTTTAGTCTATTAAAAGGAAAAAATAAAATTTTAGGAATTATTTTGGCTTCTTTGGTAAAGTATGCAATTTTAGCTACCACAGTTAAATTTATTGTAGATGTGCCTGATAAGATAGCTCAAATTATGAGTTTACCTCAATTGTTTACTGCTTTAATAGGCGGAGGAGTTGCTCTGTTAGTGTATCAGGCTTTAGAGGCTATTAGTCCTCAATTAAAGAAAGAAGAAAAATAATATTGAATTTATATAAAAATAATATAAATTATTCTAAATATTTACGCATACTCAAAGAAACAAATTTAACCAAAAGAGAAGAATGGAAGGAGGAGAGTAATATTGGCTTTAGTAAATATAACTATAGATAATAACAGAATAAAAGTAGAAGAGGGTATTACTATTCTGGATGCAGCTAAAAAAGTAGGTATTAAAATTCCTACTCTGTGTGCTATGCCTGAGTTGGGATTTACACCAGGTTCTTGTCGAGTATGTATGGTGGAAGTAGAAGGCATGCCTATTCTGGCTGCCTCTTGTGTCTACCCAGTTAGAGAAGGTTTGATAATTTATACTAATAGTGAGAAGGTTCGCAGTGCCAGAAAAATTGTAGTGGAACTATTGTTAACTGATCATCCTTTAGATTGTATGACCTGTGAAAAGAGTGGTTCTTGTGTTTTGGAAGACTTGGCCTATGATTTAGGTATTAAGGAATCAAGATTTGGTAGAAGTGAAAAAAAATTACCCCTTGATGAAAGTAATCCTTTCATAGTAAGAGATTTAAATAAATGTGTTTTATGTGGTCGATGTGTAGAAATATGTAATGAGATTCAACAGGCTCATGCCATTGATTTTGGGTATCGAGGTTCGCAAACGAAAATAATTGCTGGTTTGGGTGATAAATTAGGTTATGAAACCAAGATGACAGTTGGTTCGGTGGATAATCCTGATTATTCTCAATGTGTCTCTTGTGGTCAGTGTGTGGCAGTATGCCCAGTTGGAGCTTTAATCGATAAGGCTGCCCAAGGGAAAGGGAGAACCTGGGAATTTACTAAAGTAAAAACTACCTGTAGCTATTGCGGATGTGGATGTAATTTTGATTTTAATATTAAAGATGGAAAAGTGGTAAAAGTTACCTCTAATCCCGAGAGTGTGGTAAACGGAATTAACCTCTGTGTTAAAGGACGTTTTGGTCATGACTATATCCATCGAGATGATCGATTGACTACTCCTTTAATTAAGAAAGATGGTAAGTTTGAGAAAGCCAGTTGGGATGAAGCTTTACAGTTAATTAGTGAAAAATTTACACAGATTAAGAAAGAAAATGGTAGTGATAGTTTAGCAGTTCTTTCCTCTGCCAAGTGTACCAATGAAGAAAATTATCTTTTAATGAAATTTGGCCGGGCAGTTTTAGGAACTAACAATGTGGACCATTGTGCCCGTTTGTGTCATTCAGCGACTGTGGCTGGATTAGCTCAAGCCTTTGGTAGTGGGGCAATGACCAATTCTATAAAAGAGATTGCTAATGCGTCAGTTATTTACCTTACTGGTTCTAATACGACTGAAAATCACCCTATAATTGCCTTAGAAATTAAAAAAGCAGTAACTAAAAATGGGGCGAAGTTAATTGTAGCTGATCCTCGAGAGATTGAACTGGCCAAATATGCCACTTTGTGGTTAAGGCAACGTCCAGGTACTGACGTAGCCCTATTTAACGGGTTAATGAATGTGATTATAAATGAAGGATTAGAAGATAAAGAATTTATTGCTCAAAGAACAGAAGGGTATGAAGAATTAAAGAAGACTGTTCTCAAGTACACACCCGAAGTGGTGGAAAAAATAACCGGTGTGCCAGCCGATGATATTAGAAAAGCAGCCCGAATTTATGCTACCGCTCCTACTGCATCTTTAATTTACTCGATGGGAATTACCCAACATACTACCGGAACGGATAATGTATTATCTACTGCTAATATTTCTATGTTAACCGGTAATGTAGGCAAGGAAAGTGCGGGAGTCAATCCTTTACGTGGGCAAAGTAATGTACAGGGAGCTTGTGATTTAGGAGCCTTACCTAATGTTTACTCCGGTTACCAAAAAGTTACTGATCCCCAAGTTAGAGAAAAATTTTCTAAGGCCTGGGGAGTAGAACTATCCGATAAAGTAGGATTAACCGTAGTAGAGATATTAAATGCTGCTTATGAGGGAAAGATTAAAGGCATCTTCATTATGGCGGAAAACCCTGCTATGTCTGACCCCGACCTCAATCATGCTCGAGAAGCTCTGAAGAAAACGGAATTTTTAGTAGTATCCGATATCTTTATGACTGAAACTGCTGAATTGGCAGATGTAATATTACCAGGGGTTACCATTGCTGAAAAAGATGGAACTATCACTAATACTGAAAGGAGGGTTCAAAGAATAAGAAAGGCTATTGAACCTATAGGTGACTCTAAGCCAGAGTGGCAGATTATCTGCGAACTATCACAAAAGATGGGCTATAATATGAATTATAATAATCCAGGAGAGATAATGGAAGAGATTGCCCGACTTACTCCTATTTATGGAGGGATACATTATAATCGATTAGATGGGGCGGGATTACAATGGCCTTGTCCTGATGCCCATCATCCGGGAACTAAATATCTGCATAAAGACAAATTTACTCGAGGAAAAGGAAAATTTCATGCGGTAGAATTTAAAGAAGCAGCTGAATTACCAGATGAAGAATATCCCTTTATCTTTACTACTGGACGAGTATTATATCACTTCCATACCGGCACTATAACCCGGAGGTCTAAAGGCTTAGACGAAATTTATCCTGAGGCATTAGTAGAGATTAATCCCCAGGATGCGGCAGAGCTAAAAGTTAAGGATGGAGATTTTGTAGAAGTATCTTCTCGTCGGGGAAAAATTAAAGCTAAGGCAAAGGTTACTGAGAAATCAGGAAAAGGAGTAGTGTTTATGAGTTTTCACTTCCACGAAGCAGCTGCCAATTTACTTACTAATGCTGCTCTTGATCCAATATCTAAGATTCCTGAATATAAAGTATGTGCTGTTAAAGTACAGAAGATATCTTAAAATAAAAAAAATAAAATTAAAGAGGGGGAAATAAAAAATGGAAACAAAAGAAATTCAAGAAGTAAAAAATGTAGAACCAGGTTTTTTAGCCCCAGCAGGGGTAGCCAAAGCGGTAATTGGAGTAGGCAAAGCAAAAACTAATTTATCAGTAATGCAGATGATTATCTTGGGTATTCTTGCGGGGGCATTTATTGGTTTTGGTTCAGAACTCGCAACTATGATCAGTTTCGATATGAGTAAATTTTTAGGAGTAGGTTTTACTAAATTTATCTTTGGCAGTGTATTTTCTGTAGGCCTTATTTTAGTAGTAATTGCTGGAGCAGAGCTTTTTACAGGAAATAATTTAATCTTTGTGAGTGTATTAAGTGGTGATGTAAAATTAAGCAAGATGTTGAATAATTGGTTTTGGGTATATTTGGCTAACTTTATAGGGTCATTATTATTGGTATGGATTATGTATGCTACAGGGCTTTGGAAGACTGGCAATTTTGGCGTAGGGGCAAAGGCATTAGCTATTGCTAACGGAAAGGTAAACCTTTCCTGGGGAGCTGCTTTTGCTCGTGCCATCGGTTGTAACTGGTTGGTATGTTTGGCTGTATGGTTAGCTATTGCTTCTAAAGATGTAGTAGGAAAGATATTTGGTATTTATTTTCCCATAATGGCTTTTGTTGCCAGTGGATTTGAACATTGCATTGCTAATATGTACTTTGTGCCTATGGGAATGTTATTGAAAAGTAATGCTAACGTGGTGGCAGCTGCTGGTCTTACTGGCAAATTAGCCAATCTTACCTGGGGAGGATTTATTGGAAATAATTTAATCCCAGTAACTTTAGGAAACATCGTAGGTGGAGCTTTCTTTGTCTCCACTCTATATTGGGCAGTCTATTTAAAAGGTAAATAATAATAATATATTATTCAAGTGATGAAAGGGGTCATATCTTTTTTTTAAGATTTGACCCCTTTTTATTGTATTTTAAATTAAACAACTAATAACAAGCTTTTCATCTTACACCTTGTATCTTGTAACTTACAACCTATAACTCGAAATTTATTACTTGTCACATATTACTCATCACTTATCACTGTATTTTAACTGGTTAACCGGGTAACCGGGTAACTACATATAAGCAATATTTGATACACAATGTGATATACAAAACAAAAAAGGTTTTAAGTTTTTTCTTTCTCTTTCTTGACTCGATACGCTATTATAGCTATATTTTTTAGTAACAAAGTGGTATTATATAGAATTATGGAAAAAAAATATGAGAAAATATATTCCCTAACTGCAATTATATTAGCAGGGGGGAAGAGTAGTAGAATAGGTTCCGATAAAAATAAGTCAATGCTCAGGTTAAATGGGAAGTATCTTATCGATATAGTTAGATCAAAGCTCAAATGTATAGTGGGGGATAATATCATTATAGTTGGTCCTCCGGAAAAATACCGCTCTTATAAACAAGTAGTGCCAGATTTGTTCCCTCAAAATGGTCCTTTGGTAGGGATATACTCTGGTTTAAGAGCATCTCCGTCCCAATATAATTTAGTAGTAGGTTGCGATATGCCTTTTTTAGAGGTAAAATTACTTAAGTATATGACAGAAAATATTAATTCTAATGATATCGTTATTCCTCGCTATGGTGATGGCTATATAGAACCATTATGTGCCATTTATAGTAAGAGATGTTTGGAGACAATTGAAAGAAATTTATCGGAGCATATTTTTTCTGTTAGAGCGATTTTCTCCCACTTAAAGGTTAAATTTATTGAAGAGGAAGAGATAAAAAAATATGACCCAGGATTTTACTCTTTTTTTAATATCAATTATAAAAAAGATATGATAGAAGCGGAAAAGATGATTAATAGGGGCAGAAAGGAAATAAATGAAAAAAGATTTAAAGTATAAGAAAATCAAGTTAATTCGGATTAAAAATAACGAAAAAGAAGAAATTTCTGATATTGTAGTAAGAGAGTCTAATTTTGCTATTTTTTTAAATGGAAAAAAGTTGGTCACCTTAAAGGGGACTCCTGAAAATTATGATTATCTAGGAATAGGATTTTTATATACCTCTGGCATTTTGCAGAAGAAAGAAGATATTTCCTCTGTAGTTGTAGACGAAAAACAAAAATCAGTTAAAATAAAGGCGAAAAATATTTATTCACCTTTGGAAGATTCTTTAAGAGATAGTTTAATTCCCCGAAGAGCTAATATTGAAGAAAAATTAATAAGTAAGTTATTGCCTGTAAAGTGTTTTTTAAAAGTTAAGGGCGAAATAATATTTAACTTGATGAATGCTATGCAAGAAAAAGCTAAACTTTTCAAGATTACCGGAGGGGCACATAGTTGTATCTTAGCTGATAGGCAGGGTTCCATAATATTGTTTGCCGAAGATATTAGTCGTTATAATACTATTGATAAAATTTTAGGAGAGGCATTTTTAAAGGATATACTACGAGAGGATGCCATAATATTAACTTCTTGTCGGATAACCTCTGATATTCTAATAAAAATTGCTTTTGGCAAAATACCTATTATTGCT
>LDZT01011107.1_pt1 | contig 21349 bp, 22 predicted proteins | sample 615521 | NCBI WGS metagenome assembly LDZT01 (sample SAMN03408292, study PRJNA278302) | terrestrial metagenome | isolation source: oil reservoir sample SB1 | place: USA: Alaska, North Slope, Schrader Bluff formation | collected 2011-09
GTGGATGAAGGGTCTGGTGGAGAGCACCCATCCGATGAGCGGCTACGTGCCGGGGCTCATCCGTGCCTGGGAGGCGGGCAACGACGTCATCTGCCGCGGCGCCCCACACCTTCTCGTCGCCCATATCCCGGAAGGGAACCCGGTCGCGTCCGTGGACGCGATCATCGCGATGACGCACTTCGATGTCGCCGCTCCGGCGTTCGGCATCGGCACCTGCTGGGCCGGGTTCGTCTCGATGGCCGCCGCATCCTACGAGCCGCTCCAGAAGGAATTCGGCATCCCCACAGGTCGGAAGTTCGCCTACGCGATGCTCTTTGGCAACCCGCAACACGCACCCCCGGGCATCCCCCGCCGCAACCCGGTGCAGGTGGCGTGGCGGTAAGGAGCGTGCGTGAATATGGACGTCTTTGAGGCGATCCACCGGCGGCGATCGTCGTCCTGACCGATGCGGCCGACGCCCCGAACTTCCGCAGGGCGAACATCGAGAGCGCGAGTGCCGCGATGGAGAACCTGCTGCTCGCCGCGACCGCGCTCGGGCTCGGCACCTGCTGGATGACCGGGCCGCTACAGGACGAGCAGTCGCTGCGCACGATCCTCGATATCCCTGCTGAAAAGGAGATCGTTGCCGTCACGCCGCTGGAGTACCCCGATGAGGTGCCCACAGTTCCGGCACGGCGTGACCCGGACCTCGATCGGAAGGTGCGGTGGGTGGAGTGGCGAGACATGACAACGGTCCTTGGCGTCAACGGAAGTCCACGGAAGACATGGAACACGGCGACGCTGCTCGAACATGCGCTCAAAGGCGCCGCGTCGGCGGGGGCGGGCCCTTTGGGAACCGGGCCGGGACGTAGGACTTGATGTCGATGATGGGGCTGCCGGCGACGAGGAAGGGTTCCTGTACGGTATTCCGGACGTTCGCGACGGGTCGCAGGGCCATGCCGCCGGAACCGGGTGATGGTCTGTGCATGGAGTATTCCACTCGGCGGATACGTATGCTATTTCCTTTTGTAATCCTGTCGGACGCGGCAGTGCGGCATCCCCGGATCGGCAAATTTATAGGAGGACTCGTTGTTGACGTAGTATGGAGTACAGCCGGCTGCCCGTTGCAAACCCCTCTATCGTCTTTCGGGAAGAGTTCGACGACTGGGCGCTCCTCTTCGACCCCGACACCGGCGAATCCTACGGCGTCAATCCGGTTGGTGCACATGTCTGGAAGGAATTGGACGGTTCAAAAACGTTCGCAGAACTCATCGCCGGCCTGCGATCGGCCTTTGACGACGTGCCCGAGACCGTCTCCGACGAGGTCGCAGCATTTCTCGATGACCTCGTGGACAGGGGGTATGCGGGTTTTGAAGTGAACCGGCAATGATCCGCATACCGAGGACCCCGAGATCCGTCGACATCGCAATCACGAACCGGTGCAACCTGAAATGTGCCTACTGCAGCCATTTCACCAGTGCCGGCGACGTCACTCGCGATCTTCCCACGGAGGACTGGTTTTGCTTCATCGAAGAGCTGGGCGACTGCACGGTGATGCGGGTCACCCTCGAGGGGGGGGAGGCGTTCATGCGCAGGGACCTTCCCGAGATCATCGACGCCATCGGTGCGAACCGCATGCGGTTCGCCATCCTCTCGAACGGAACGCTTGTTACCGACGATATTGCGACGCACCTTGCCGCAACCGGCAGGTGTGACGGCGTTCAGGTTTCCATCGACGGTTCCCGGCCCGAGACTCACGATTCCTGCCGCGGGAGCGGGACCTTTGCAAAGGCGGTGCGGGGCATCGGGATTTTGCGGGAGCACGGCCTGCCGGTGCCGGTGCGGGTGACGCTCCACCAGCATAACGTCCGCAACCTGGAGGGCATTGCAGCGTTTCTGCTCGACGAACTCGGCCTTCCCTCGTTTTCGACCAATGCGGCCTCCTATTTGGGCCTGTGCCGGTCGAATGCAGCATACGTGCAGCTCACCGTCGAGGATCGGGTCTATGCCATGGAAACCCTTCTCCGGTTAAACGAGGAATACAACGGCAGAATCTCCGCCCAGGCCGGCCCGCTTGCCGATGCGAGGATGTGGACGGATATGGAAAAGATGCGGGCGGACGGTGCTCCCGGGTTCCGGAACGGATGCGGCTTTCTGGCCTCCTGCAGCGGGCCGTACTCGAAGCTGGCGGTCAGGGCCGACGGCGTCTTCGTTCCCTGCCTGCAGCTGCCCCATATCGAGCTCGGGACGATCAACCGGGACAGCCTGAAGGGGGTCTGGCAGATGCATCCTGCGCTGGACCGGCTCCGGGAACGCAGCTCGATTCCGCTCTCCTCGTTCGAGTCCTGCAGGCGGTGCGAGTACCTTCCGTACTGCCGCGGAGGGTGCCCCGCTCTTGCCTACACCCTTACCGGGGAGGCGTATGGGCCGGCCCCCGACGGCTGCCTGAAGAGATTCCTCGAAGACGGCGGACGCCTCCCGGAATAAGCGGCCGGAGACGGTGGTCGTTTCGTTCACTTTTCCCGTCTTCGGGTTTTGAGGAGATACAGCACTGCCAGCAGCGCCGGGATGGCAAACAGGAGGATGAGCAGCGGCAGGACTCCCGTCTCCGCGGTATCTTCCGTCGGAAGGGGCTGCACCGCAACGAAGAGGCCGATCGTGTCGAACCGCTCCGTCCGGGCATAGACCGAGCGGGTCGCCGGATCGGTCTCTGTCTGCAGTTCTCTCCAGGCTGCGAGCTTGCCGTCGTACTCCCGGATGACCGGATTCCTCCCGGTTACCGCGTTCCACGCATCTCCGGTCAGGGAAAACGTAACCGTGAAAGGCGCGGACGTTGTTATGTTCTGCGGGAGGCAGCCGTAGACGTTCCGGCCGTACGGTTCGACGCCCTCCGGGAAACCTCCCGGGATGCCGTCTCCCGTAAGCGGCTGCAGGACGATCTCCGTTGCAGGATCGATCCGCTCTCCGCCGGCTGCGGTGACCGTGGTGCCGGGTGCGAGGACGATGAACATCTGCATGTCGGTGGACCAGATGACGACCGGAAGACCGTCCTGGGCGGCTGCAGGGTCGAAGGTCTCGATCGCTTCGACGGCCGCCGTCGGCGTTGCATTCGGTGTAACCGCCAGCCGGGTATCGTCGCTTCCGTCGCCCGTGTCCGGGGCAGGTGTCGGCGTCGGGCGCACCACCCGGACGATCGTCTGGAGATATTCCTGCGCGTCGACGAGGGCGCGGATGGGAATCGCACCTTCTGCAATCCCCAGGATCGTAAAGTCCATCACGGTCGTATTGACGGCGGCATCCGTCGTGCCGTTCAGCTCCAGGCTGGCGGTCACCTGTTGCTCTCCGTCTTCGGCCTCTCCCCGGATTGTAATGTAGCCGTATCTTCCGCTGGCGATCGTGGTGTTTTTCCGGATGACGATCAGGCTGTCGGGCGGGTCGGAGCGCGTCACCGAGGTTGACCCGTCCGGATAGGAGATCTCCAGAACGGCCCATTTTGCCCTGCTCACCTCCACTCTGATACCGCCGCCCCGCAGGGTGAAGGGCATGGTAAAATTGTTCTGGCTGAATTCGAACGTCTGCCGGTCGTCGAGGTCGATCACCGCACTCTCTATCCTCGTGGTGAATGCCTGCCCGGCACCCAGACCGTCGATCTCGACGTGGATCGGGTCGCCTTCCCGTATCTTTTCAGGCCATTCTCCGATAGTGACTGCGCCGCAGGCAGCCACGCACCCTGCAAGGATGAGGGCAAGCAGCCCGATGGTTCTGATGTTTCCGGCGGTCATGTTCCAAAAGCGATGATGGTTCGGATTGGATGCTGCAATCGGCGGATCTCCGTCGCGTGCAGAAGTTTCTTTCTAAGGAAATAAATAGTTTCCGGATTTCGGCCGTTCCAACCCGGTATTTTAGTACGAAAAGCGGTCTCCCCTTCTTCGGCCTGCCGGTTATTCCGGTTTCGGAACAGCGGAAAAACGCTTCACGAACTCCCTGATGTTCTCCGACGAACGCCACCCGAGATCGAGCTCCTGCACGATTGCATCGATCTCCTTTGCCTGTTTATAGATGACGTCGGCGATCTTTCCGCCCTCGAGGCCTGCAAGCCCGACGATCATCTGCAGGGGGTTTCGGACCTGGTTGTTCAGCTGGTCGAGTCTTTCCATATTGACCAGCAGCTCCCCGATGTTTTCAACAAGGAGCCGGTATTTTCTCTCGCTCTCGAGTAGGGCGTCGAGCGAACGCTGGTACTCCGTGACGTCGTCGAGGATCAGGGTCACGCCCGGCGAACCGTCCGTGAAGACCGTGGGCACGATCTTCATCCTGAACGAGAGGTTCTCCTCTCCTTTCCGGATCGCGATCTCTTCGACGACCTCTTTTCCTTCGAGCGCCCGGGCTATCGCCGCATCCAGATCCTGTTCGGTGGAATCCGGGCGGAGTATCCGGTGGAGGTGCTCGTCGGCGAGTTCGTCGCGCGTCTTCTCTACGAGCTGCAGGAACTTTGCGTTCGCCTGGACGATCTTCTGCCGTGTGTCCAGGACGACGACAAAATCCGAGGAAAAATCCAGCATTGCGGATATAGGGACCCTGTGTGAGAGGTAATAGAGTTTTGCAGGACCCTGCGGCTCCATCTCGACCTGCCCCGACATCTGCAGCGTATCGAGATACCGGGCCATGGTAATCCTGTTGACACCGACGGATTCGGCAATCTGCTTCATTGACATGCCACGCGGATTCTCTTTCAAAGCCCCAATGATTGCAGAATAAACCTTCTCTTCATCGGGCATGTTCACCTGTTGCATATGAGGGTAAATCTACTTTTCCCAATGGTGCCGCGGCAGGTATCCCACCTCTTGTTAATCGATAGTACATAACTTTTCTAATTATCGCTAAGGATGATCTTATCTGTTTATCCAAGTGAGGAACTTTTAAATATTGGTGTGATAAAATAGCAGGTAATCGATTCCAATGCCTGCCTTTTCCGTTTCGATGTCTGTAAGCCGACCGATGAAGATTCTGCGTGTGCTATGCACGGTGATCTGCATGGCCGAGGCAGCAGGAGCTGCAGACACGGTCGGCGGGGACGGTGTCATCGCCATTCCTGCAATCGTTCCGGAACCGGGCGTCGGGGGGTTCGAGGAGCTGACCTTCCGCTTTGCGTTCATGCAGGAGGTGCGGACCGTCAGCGTGCGTGCGGACAGGCCCGTTTATCTCGGGGCACGGAATGCCAGTAAAGTGGCGACGATACGCTCCGGCACGGGACCGGACGGGTGGCTGGTCGGCTACTACGGATCCTTCATGGCAGATCCTCAGCAGGACGCTCTCTATACCGACCTTCTCGGGGAATTCGAGAAGATCCGGGCAGGGTCGGATCTGGACGACGACGAGTACGTTGAACTGCTGACCGCTTTCGTGCAGAGCCTGCCGTATGCGTCGGACTATGCCCAGCCGCGGTACCCCGTCGAGACCGTCGTCGACGGACGGGGGGACTGCGACGATCGGAGTCTTCTCCTGGCGGCGCTGCTCGACCGCGCAGGGTACGGCGTCGCCCTCTTCTACTTCGGCGAGGCAAACCACGTTGCGGTCGGCGTCGCCTCCCCAGACGCCACATTTGGAGATTCGGGATACGCAATCATCGAAACCACGGAAAAGAGCCTCGTCGGCGTTCCTCCGGGAGGGATGCCACCGGCAGAGGACGTCTGCGTGATTCCCATATCCCCGGGCGGGAAGATCTACGGCAGGTGCGCCGAGATGCTTGCCATCCACCAGGCCCTTCTCGATGCCGCAAAGACCGGAGACCAGCCGCGGTACAACTACATCGTTGCCCACCTGCACGATCGGAGCGCGACCTACGCGTGGCTGACGGCGAACGAAAGCGCGGCCTAACGATCGGCGCCGCCGTTCCGGACCGATCCGATCCGCCGCGACTCAGGAAAGAGTCCCTGTTTTTCCGCCTCCTCGCAGAACCAGAACGGCGCGAGAAGATCGCGGCTTCGGCAGTAATTCTGTGCCACGCAGCTCCCGAGGCAGAGCCGGTTCAGAGCGCACTCGCCGCAGATGCCTTTCAGGTTGCGCGGAATTCCCTTCCTGACCGCACCGAGCACGGGAGCGTCTCTCCACACGGCTGCAAGCGAGTCGTGGGGGTGGGAGCCGAGCACCAGGTCCGGCGTCGTCTCGCCGATGCCGCAGAGCGCGTACCGCCCGTCGGAGAGCACTCCGATGATCCCGTGGACCCCGCAGACGCCGCAGCCGTCGCCGTCCCGGCAGAATATCCGGCTGAGCGGGCGGAATGCCGGCGGGTAGTCGCAGTAGAGGCGAAGGGCGGTCGTGGGCGCGAGATGATTCTCGATCCACCGGAAGATCTCGAGGTACTCGCCGGCCGTGAGCGCTCCGCCGTCGCGCCAGATCTCCTCTCCCCTCCCGGAGGGCTGGAGCATATTGAACTTGACGGAGCCCGCACCGAGCGACTCGGCAAGCTGCACGACGTGCCTGACGTGATCCCGGTTGGCACGCATGACCGTCATGATGACCTGGGGTGCAATGCCGGCGTCGCTCAGGAGCGTGATCCCGGTGCACGCCGCATCGAAACAGCCCCGGACGCCGCGCACGCCCTCGTGAACGGCGGCGTCGCCCCCGTCGAGGCTCACCGATACGAACGGCTGTTTTCCTGCGGCAATATCCGCTGCGATCTGCGGCGTCACGAGCGTGCCGTTCGTCTCTATGGTGAGGCGGAGCCCTAAGTCTCCGACGCGGGAGATGACGGCGCCGATCTCCGGGTGCAGGAGCGGTTCGCCGCCGGTCAGTTTGACGGCCTGAGCTCCGAGCTGCTGCGCCTCGTCGAGGATGGCGGTGAAGAAATCGAGGGGCAGGTAGTTGGCGGCAACACCCGAACGCTGGTACTTCGGCGCTATCCAGCAGTGGCGGCAGGCAAGGTTGCAGTCGCGCGTGAGGTAGACGTACACCATTCTGAGCGGATATGCCCCTGGTGCCCCGGGCGTTTCAGGCGTCATCTCCTCTTGCCCTCCGCTCGATCGGTTCGTATCGGCAAACGCCACCGCAAATGCCTCAATCGTACCGTATGTGCCCTCCTCCTGGTTTTCATTTCTAATCCGGACTGATAATACTATGCGTTCGGTAAATATCCCCCTCCGCGGAGATATTTTCGGTGGGGATACACTGCCCTCGAACAGACGGGTTTTGCGGAATATCTGTTCTCAAAATCCTCATCCTGCACTACGGGTGCACCCGGAATCCGGCACAACCTATATCATACACTAGAAGTAAATAATTTCAATTGATCCCGACCGGGCGGTCAGCGGGGCTCGTATCTGCAGAAAGTGCTCCGACAGACGGAAAAAACCTGCAAAAACGATGAGATACCATGGTTCGCAGAAACTACGAGACTCCCCGATTATTCCCGCTTCGCGAAGGCACTCTGGCGGTCAGTCACGGGGATACATTCGGCGGCGGGGCGGAAATTGCTGCGTACGGCGGGTGCGCAAGCGGGAGTATCCCCGGCCACCAGGGCTGGGGGCCGGACTGTGCGGACGGATACGGCGCTTCCGGGTGGTGGCTCGGGGGAGAATGCCGGCAGGGTTTCGGCGTGATCTCCAAGTGGAAGTGCAGCGGCGGATTGCTCGACTTCTGGCCGTGATCCGGTGAGGGTCGTTCTCCCGAAGACCGATTGCAGACTCCCGAACCAATGACAGCCGATCCCCTCGCCCGGAACTACGCGTGCACCCTCGCCGACGGGCAGCGCCTGACCCTCTGCTTTGAGGAGGAACTCGGCGCATGGACCGATCGCTTTGCCTCCATCACCGGCCTTGAACGCGTGCGGGAATGCACCCCTCCTACCTGCTTCGTCGGGCGCGAGACCGGGAGAAATTTCGGCCGCCGCGGTGCGGGGGACGGCTGGATCGAGTACGCCCTTCCCTGGGTGCGGCTGCGGCATCACTTCCGGAGCGGGGCGGTCGTCTGCGGGCTGCTCGACCGGGAGCGCGACAGCGATCTCGGGGCGTCTATTCGGCTGAAGCACAAAGAGCACGAGAGACGTATCAGGGAGATCATCCAGATGGACGGCGTTTCGTACGGCATCTTCCTGCACGCGCTGCGGTCGGGAGGCCTGCCGCTCCACGCCGCTCTCGTCTCGCTGGACGGTTCGGGCTACCTGATCGCGGGCCGTGGAAACACGGGAAAGACCACCTGCGCCCGACGGGTGCCACCGCCGTGGCGGTCGTGGTGCGACGATCTCGTCCTTGCCGTGAAGACCGATGCGGGCTACCGGGCCCATGCACTGCCGACCTGGAGCGACCACATCCGGGACGGAGAGCGCGGGGAGTGGCGCCGGATCGACCGGCATGTCCCGGTCGGGGGAGTGTTCTTTCTCGAGCAGTCGGCCGTCGACGAAGCGGTCCCCGTCTCGCCCGGCGCTGCAGCCGCCGCCCTCTACCGCTCAGCCGCAGACAAGTGCGATCTGCTCTGCAGCGCCGGAGATCCCGGCGGTGCAGCGGCGCTGCGGCGGCAGGTGTTTCTGAACGCGTGGTCTCTGGCCGCCGCCGTCCCGGCCTTTCGCCTGCGTGCGACGCTCGAGGGGAGATTCTGGGAAACGATGGCGGCTGCTGCTCCCCCGGAGGAGGTGAGAGCGGGATGACCGGCGAGGGGCGACTGCCCGGGACGGTCGTGTACACCGGGCGGAGCATGTACCCGACCCTCCGGGACCGCGACATCGTCGTCTGCTCCGCCCACCGGCGCGGCCAACTCCGGCGCGGCGACGTCGTGCTCTTCCGCTCCGAAAAGGACGGGCGCTGGATCGTCCACCGCATCTGCGGCGTTTCCGGGATGGGCTTCACCACCCGCGGCGATGCCAACCCGTCGGTCGACGAGCAGCCGCTACCGATCGATGCCGTCGAAGGGCGGGTGATCGCGGTCGAGCGCAGGGGGAGGCGCGTCCGGGTGCCAGGCGGACGGATCGGCCACTGGTCGGCCGTTCTCCTGCGCGGGTATCACCGGCGCCGCCGCCTGCTCTGGCACCTCCTCCGGCGCGGATGTCGGGACGTCGCTCTCCCGAATAGCGTACGGCGTCTCCTCTCACCCTTCATCAGGGTCAGGGTCGTCGAGTTCAAACGGGCGGACGGGACCGAGCTGCACCTCTTCTCCGGACGGCGGATGATCGGTCTGCTGCGCCCTGCCGATCGGGAATGGCGTCTCTCCCCTCCGTTCGGGCTCATCCTCGATCGCGACACCCTTCCGCGCCCGCCGTGAAGTCTTCGTCCGGGACCAGTCTCCCCTCTTCGAGGTGGTAGACGCGGTCCGCTGTCGCCAGGAGCGGCGTGCGGTGAGAGGTGATGATCGTTGTCCTGCCCCGGGCGAGGAGACGCAATGACCCGCAGATCCGAACTTCGGTCTCCTCGTCCAGGGCGGAGGTGGGCTCGTCGAGGATAAGCACGGGGGCATCCTTCAGAAATGCACGGGCGATCGCAATTCTCTGGCGCTGCCCTTCGGAGAGATATGCTCCCCGCTCGCCGACGATCGTGTCGTAGCCTGCAGGAAGGCGCGATATTGCATCGTGGATATGCGCGAGCTTTGCCGCCCGGACGACCTCGGCGTGCGACGCGCCCGGGTTGCCGTACCGGATGTTGTTCCCGACGGTGTCGTTGAAGAGGAAGGTCTCCTGCGCGACCGCGGCAATGTTGCTCCTGAGCCAGCGCAGGTCCAGGGCAGCGAGGCTCGTTCCGTCGAGCGTTATCTTGCCCGACTGCGGGGCGTAGTATCCCAGGACAAGGTTGATCAGGGTAGTCTTGCCGCCGCCGCTCAGGCCTCTGATGGCAATCATTTCACCGGGGTTGACCGTGAAGGAGACGTCTCTGAGCACCGGCTTCTGCGAATCGTAGGAGAAGGATACGTCCGAGAACGCAAGCCGGCCATTTACCTCGGGCAGGCGGCGAAGGGCGCTTTGGTCGCAGCCGACCCCGTCTTCGGGAGCCATGGAGAAGAGTTCGCGGACCCGGTTTGCAGATGCGATTGTGGGCTGTATGGCAGCGGGGAGCGTGAAGAGCGCGATCGCGACCCCGGAGATCATGGAGGCATAGGCAAAAAAGGCAACAAAGTCGCCCATCGTCATCGACCCGTGCAGCACCTGCTCTGCGCCGAACCAGAGGACGACGAGCGAGCCGAGGAAGTACAGCCCGGAGACGGACGAGCCGGAGGCGGTCTGCAGGATCGACTGTTGCAGGCGCAGATCGAAGACGTTCCGCAACCGACCTGAGAAGCGTTCGACCTCACGGTCCTCGGACGAGAAGGACTTCACGAGATCGATACCGGCGATCACCTCCTGCAGCCCCCGCTTTACGTCGGCAGTGGCCTCCCTCTCCGTATAGGCCTTTGCATAGACCCTCTTGCGGAAGAGCAGGTTCGCAAGGGCGTATACCGGGCACAGGCCTGCGATGACGATCGTCAGCCCGGGGTTGAGCATGAAGAGGATGGCGAGCGAGATGACGAGGAGAGCTGCATTGGTGAAGACCTGGAACGTCAGCTGCGCAAAGAGGGCCTGCACCGCGTCCACGTCGTCGGAGACCCTGGCCATGATGTAGCCGGTATGATGTTTCTTGAAGTAGGAGAGCGGAAACCGGAGAACGTGGTCGAAGAGCGAGGTGTGGAGCCGGAACGACAGTTCCTGCTGAAACCTGATCGCAACGTACCGCTGCACGAATCCTATGGTGCCGATGGCGATCATCACGCCGCAGAGCGCCGCGACGAGCCCGGTCACCGAACCGGCGGCGAGGTCGGCGAGAGGGGCGAGAAATCCGAGGTGCAGTGCCTGCAGTGACGCTTCGAGGCTCTCGGGCCCCGATCCGAGCAGAATGTTGTCGACGAGGATCTTTCCGCTCAGGGGGACGACCGCCCGCAGTGCGGTTGCGACCAGGAGGAGGGTCAGCGAGAGTGCTCCGAGTCCCGCCACCGGCCGAAGATAGCTGGCGAAAAAGAGGAGGTCCCGGTGCCGGAGAGTACCGGTGGCGGAGCACCTGCGGTACAGGGCATCCCTGCCGACCGAGAGTGCGTACTTCAGTTCGGTGTGGATCGCGGCCAGACTCATCGCTACTCCGTTTCCAACACGATCGGTTGCGAACAGCCTTCCTTTCAGAAGACAGGCCCCATTTACATAACAGATGGTGCCGGGAAGGTTTAACCCTGCCGGATTCGAAAGACGGCGGGGGCCTTCGTTGCGAAAGCCTCATCGTTCCGTGCGCGAATATGGGTCTTTTGTCGATGCAGATCGATCGGCACGCCGTGGTGAGTAAGAATGAGACCCGCACCTGACCGGACCACGCCCTTTCTCCGGCTCGTCCCTGCCGTAGCAGCAGCGGCTCTCGTCGCCGTTCTGCTCCTCCTCCCGGGCGCGGGAGAGATCGCGACACCGCCCGGCGTCGCGTACGATCCGGGGCGGGAGACTCTCACCGTCACTCTCTCCCCGGAAGACGTCTCCGGCGATTACAGGCGGCATGCCGCCGAGATCGATCGCATCATGGAGCGTTCCGGCGCCGTCAGCGTCGTCGTGCTGAACCTCTGCATGACCGAGCCCGAGATGCAGCAGTTCCTCGACGCTGCCGGGCGGAACCGGGGTGCTCTCGCGATCCTCCCGGACGACGATCGGATCGAGCGGCTGCAGCGCCTTGAGATCAACTGGCTCGACGAATCGAACCCATACGAAACGAATACGAAGATCTACGAGGGCGAGGCGCTCAAGAGGAAGATCCGGGAGTTCCTTGCATCGCCGGCACCCGTGCCGGACGACCGGGACGGCGACGCTCCGTCGACGAGCGCAGTGCATACGGTAATTCCCCTCGTCGCAAGCGCGGGATCGATAGCAAAAGGGTCATAAGAGTCGGCAATAAATATCCTATCTATCCGCAGACGAATTCGATACTGCAAGGATGCTGGCTCATGGCTGTCGGAAAGAAGGTGATCTCGCTCGGTGCCCTGACCCTCTGGCTCTTTCTCGTAGTATCCTTCATGCTTCTCGCCCGGAGCCTGAACCTTGAGATCCTCTTCGTCCTGTGGTTGATCGGGATCCTGGTCGTCGTCGTACTGGTCGATCCGGTGTTCTCCCGGCCACGGTACCTGCAGTGGGTCCGGTATATCATTGCGGCGGGCGTGGCGATCTTCGGGTATATCGTTGCACTGAAAGTCGTGGAGATCATTCTGGTATGAGATCGGTCCTCTTCGCCGCCGCGTTTGCACTCGTCACGGCACTCTTTCTCTTCTGCCTCGTCGCGGTCGCCCCCTCACCGGTCCTTTACGCCCCCGAGAACGGATCGTCCACGGACGACCACTTCAATCCCGCCGTACTGAAGCACAGTGTGCAGGAGCGCGAGGAGGATGTCCTCGAGGCGATGGGTGATCTGCTCAACGCGACCGGAACTGTGACGCTGTATCTCTCGTCGGACAACATTCCCGCATCCGAAGAGGAACTGCGTGCGTACCTGGACGGCATCGAGGACCTCCGGGGGCTCGTGATCGAACTGGAGATGGACGAGTCCGATATCGACACGTTCCTCGCGTGCAACCGGAAGAACCTGGAATATCTCTCCGGGCTGAAAAACGCGACGGAACGGTTCGGCGAACTCGAAAGGCTGGAGATCCGGTGGAACGACCCGACCAATCCCTATGAGATCACGTCGAGGGTGTACGAAGGAGAAGCACTACGTCGGAAGATCCGCGATCTCTCGGACCGGTACGCATCCCAGAAATCGCAGATCCTGGACATCAGCGACCGGTTCGATCTGGATACCACCCGGTACCTGCAGAGCGTGGATGACGTTGCGGCGATCGCGGAGAAGGCCGACCGGTATCAGGAGGAGCAGCAGGAGGCGGCCGCCCGTATGATCGCCGGCGCCGGCGGCAGCGCCGTCTCTCCGGAAGATCGTCCCCTGATCTCGCTTACGGTCTCTCCGGAGACCGCTGTCTACCGTGACGTCGTCCGGATCTCAGGGACACATGCAGGCCCCGTGCATGCGAACCGGTCGATCGGGATCTTCGTCGACGGCACCGAAGCGATCACCACCGAGACCGACGCGGAAGGATGCTTCAGCGCTGCGTTCCTGGTCGAGCGGATACCGGCGGGCGTTCATACGGTCTATGCGACCGATTACCTGCACCACTCGGATCTCGGGTCGTTTTGGGTCGTCGCGGAGGATACCGTCCTCGACCTCACGCTCCTGCGGCAGGACGACTCCCGGTTGGTAACGTTCCTGGTCTCGCTCCGGACGGTCACGAGAATTCCCGTGCGGAATGCCACCGTCGATATGTACGTCTTCTCGATTCCTGCCGGAACGATCACCACGAACGAGTCCGGGCGGTACGAGCGGGCGTTCTACCTCTGGTACCCGACGACCTACGCGTACCAGGCGAAGTTCGAGCCCGGCTCGCTTCCCCTCAACCCCTCAGAGAGCGACATTCAGGAGATCGTGATCGAAAATATGCTCACCCCGCGCCTCACCACGACGCTCTGGACCGCATGCCTCGTCGCCGCCGTCTCCCTCGGCGGAGCGCTCTACTTCCGGCATTCCCGGAGACGCCCGGTAAGATCGCACGATGAGGGACGGGACGAAGCACCGGAAGAACCCCTGCCCCCCGACGAGGAACCGCCGGTGGTTGTAGCAGACACCGCCGTTCGCACGACCATCACTCCTCCCACGTCGTCCGGGGAGGGACGGGAGGCCGTCCACCGGTGGTTCCTGCAGCTCCGGGAAGAAGCGGGACGAACCCTCGGCACGGACCGGCCCGATACCCTCACGCCGCGGGAGGTGCTTTTGCTGCTTCACGGACGCGTTCCGGAGAGCGACCTCAAGGCGTTCGTTGCAGCGCACGAACGGCACGTATACGGGAGAATCCCGGTATCGGACGGCGATTACGCATCGATAACGAAACTGTTCGACTCCGTGACGGCGCACCTCCGGGGTGATCGGCATTAACCGGCTTGCCTTTGTTCTGCTCTTCGCTGTTATCATCGCGGCGACGCTGCTCCTCTTCCAGCAGACGACCACCGACGCCGAGTACAGCCGGTACAATGTCGAATGGAACGGGACATCAGGATTCTTCTCTCAGGTCGAGGCGCATCACGCCGCCATAATGGAGGATTGCACCGCGATCCGGAACGAACGGGACACCATCCTCCTCATCATCGCCCCAAACCGGCCGTTCGACCCCGCGGAGATAGAGTCCCTGAAAGACTACCTTGCCGGGGGGAACACCATCTTCATAGCGGACGAGTCTTTTGCAGGCAACGAACTGCTGGCGGCGCTGGGCTCCTCCATCCGTATCGGCGCGCGGAATCTCTCCAGCATCGACAGGGAGTACCAGGATCCGGCCCTCATCCTTGCCCGGAGCAGTGCCGAATACCCGCTCCTTGAGGATGTCGATACGCTCCTCCTCAACCGCCCTGCCGCACTGACGGGAGGCGAGACTCTGGCGGCTTCGACGCTCCTTTCGTGGATCGACGAGGACGGCGACCGGCAGATCGGCAAGGGCGAAGCGATGGGCAGACACGCCGTCCTCGCCCGGGAAATGATCGGCGGGGGCGAGGTGATCGTCCTTGCGGACGGGAGCCTCTTCATCAACGGCATGACGGAGCTTGCAGCGTCGCGCGACAATACCCGCTTCATCGCAAACCTTCTCGCGCTCCGCCCTCACCTCGCCGTCGAACAGGCTCACACTGCGACTGGAAGCTCGGGCCTCGTTATCGACGTTCGAGAGGGAATTCAAAAAACGAACATTTTTAAACTATTAATTTTGACAGTTCTCATCGGTTTGTCGGCGGTTGCACAGCGGATGTCGCGCGGAGGGTTCCATGGACGCGAGGGAGATTGAGGAGCAGCTGAAGCAGGTCGTCGAGTGCTGGGAGCAGACACAGGAGCAGCTTGCCGAGTACTTCGTCGGCAACTGGCGCGTTGTCAAGATGATCTACCTCTGCCTGCTCAGCGAGGGGCACATCCTGCTCGAGGGAGCTCCCGGCACTGCGAAGACCTCGATAGCAAAAGCAATATCGAAATTTTCCGGCTGCCATTTCCAGCGCGTTCAGGGCGCCGTCGACGTGCAACCCGCAGATATCATCGGGATTCGCGTATTCGAACCCTCCTGCGGGGATTTTGTCTTGAAGAGGGGGCCGCTCTATACCAACTTCCTGCTGATCGACGAGATCAACCGGCTCACGCCCAAGACGCAGAGCGCATTTCTCGAAGCGATGAGCGAGAAGCAGGCGACCATCGACGGCTTCACCGTTCCCGTCAGCGACCCCTTCATCGTCATCGCCACACAGAATATTCACGAGAGCGAAGGGACGTTCCCGCTTATCCACTCCCAGAAAGACCGGTTTATGTTCAGCCTTGTTCTGGAGCGGCTGGACGAGGACGGGGAACTCGAAGTCCTCCGGCGGGTGAACACCGGCGAGCTGGAGTGGCAGGAGTTCTTCGACAATCTCAATGCGCATACGGACGTCGAAACCCTGCGGCTCATGGTACGGTTCGTCAGATCGATCACCGTCGACGAACTCATACTCGCCTATATCCGGGATATTGTCATGGCGACGCGGACGCACGCCGATGTCAGGGTGGGCGCCAGCACACGCGCTTCGATCGCCTTCGTGAAGGGGATTAAGGCGCTTGCAGCAATCGACAACCGCCGGTACGCGATCCCGGACGATGTCAAGGAGATCGCGCCAGCGGTGCTGCGGCACCGTCTCGAGCTGCGGAGCGAGGCCAGGATCCGGGGGAGAACCGAGGAGCAGATCATCCAGGAGATCCTGCAGACAGTAACCGTACCCTGAAGTTATGCACCCGACACCCCCCACATACTGGATCGCAGTTCTGATCGTCATCCTCGGCGTAGCGGCGTTCGTTCTCGACGATGCGGGCATATACCTGGCGGCAGGCCTGCTCGCCCTCTTCCTTGCGGTGCGGTATGCCGTCTTCATCTCCGCGTTTCGCTCGTGCATCGACGGCCTTACCGTCGAGCGGTCGGTCGAGCCCGCTATCTCCCGGCAGGGTTCGACGGTTACGGTGCATACGCAGGTAGCGATCACTTCCGCAGAAAGACTCTCCATCACCTGCCGTGACCTGATTCCGGCAGGATCGGTGCTCGAATCGGGGACGAACACCGTCAGCATCGATCCTGCAGCGGCCCCCGCGGCACGGACGACCTACGGCCTGAAGATGCTCGCCGTCGGGGACCGGGATTTCGGCGGACTCTCGATCCGCGGCGAGGACTTCTTTTACTCGGCGACCGTTCGCTACGCTCCCGATCGCGCGCGAGCGCCGGCGATCCATATCTTTCCGGCACCGCTGCCCGTTCTGCCACGAGACCCTCCCGGGTTCGGCGAGGCAGAGTCCGCCCGCTCCTCACCGCTGCACGGCCAGAGTACGCTCTGGCTCAGGGCTTACGTGGAAGGCGACGATCTGAGACGGATCGACTGGAAGGCGTCGGCACGGCACAACAGGTACATCGTCCGCGAACTCTCCATGACCGCAGAGGATTCCGTCTTCATCGTCGTCGACCTTCCCGACCGGATTCACGGGAGCGAGGAGGCGATGCGGGTCGTCTCCGGCGCTGTCGGGAGCAGGGTCGAGAGCGAATTGGACCGAAGGCGCGATCTCTCGCTCCTGGTCTTCTCGGGCGGAGATATCATCAGGTTTTTTCCGCACGCTGTGGGCCGGGAGGCGATCTGGGATGCCGTCGCAGACCTCGGGCCGGTCGAGCGGACGCACCACCTCTACCGGGCCCTGGACGACCGGGCGGCTCTGCGGCACTGCCGGGAGGCCGGGCGGCTGCACTCGAGCTGCGCCGGCGAACGGAACCTCGCGGCGTTCTCCGGATCGCTGTCGCGGATCTACCGGGCGTTTCTGGACGGGCCCGAACCGGTCGTCCTGAACAACCGCCTGTTTCGGATCTTCGAAGAGGCGAAATGTCAGGTCGTCGATCTCTACAGCACATGTGACGGCGATCTCAGCCACCTCCATGCGGTCTGCCGCCAGGCCGAACAGAGAGGCGTAAAGGTGCGTCTTCATACGCCCAAAGCGGCCGAGGCGATACTGCACCGCCTGAATTCCCCGGTCGAAGTCGAGGTGCTCTGATGGAGCACGACCTTCGCCTGCTCGTTCTGGCCCTGGGTGTCGGGGGGGTGGCGGTGCTCTCCCTTGCATCCGCCGAACTCCTGTACGCCGGAGTGCTCTGCTGCCTCCTGGTAGTGCTCCTCATCCTGCGGCCCGGTGACGGGCGGCACCGGTGGTTCGGCACGCTCTGCATCGGCGAGCTGGTCGTGGTGGCGGTTGCCGGTGCGGGCAGGTGGGAAGCCCTGGTCGTGCAGCTCCTCGTTCTGGGCATGCTGCTCAGAATGACCGTTTCGCCCCGGACCGTCCGCGAATATGCCCATTTTGCGGTCTTCGGCGTTTCGGCATCGGCATTCGTCCTGTATGCCGACCAGCTGTTCCACACGGCGCCGGTCCTCCTGCAGCTGGGCGCGGGCTGCATGATCCTGGTCGGGGTATCGGGACTGTACGAATCTCTGCTGAACTGGCGCTGGACGGGTGACGAAGCATGAGGCGGATTCCTTTTGGTGAGCATGCGACCGCGGGGCTGATCCTGATCGGCACGGCAGCGGTTCTGATGCTGGTGCTGGTCTTCACGGCAAGGAGCGACCTTGCCAGTGCCAGCGTCATACTCTGCAGTGCGGTCTTTTTTCTCGTCGGGATATTCTTCGTCACCCTGCAGAAGGGCGATTCGGTCGATGCGGATATCGCCGGTCTCCTTGCCGCGGACGCCGTCGTCAGCACCGCCCGGCACGCCGCCGACCTCGGCATCGCCGGAAACGGGTTCGTCATTCCCGTGCGGAACGCCGCCGACGGAGCAACTCCGGTTCACTTCGTCCCCGTCACCGAAGGCGGCGGCATACCCGAGATCGTCGATACCTATTCGTACCTCACGGACGCCGCCTGCCCCGGTATTCTCCTCGTACCTTCCGGGCGAACGTTGCTGACGACGTTGCAGAAAGAGTTCAACCTGCACGTCCCGGAGGAGAGCGAAGCGATCGGCACAGCCGTCCGCGAGGTCTTCGAGGACGTGCTTGAGATCGCCGACCGCGTCGAGACGACGGTCTCCGACGACCAGATCGTCGTGGAGATCCGTGGGTATCGCCTCTTCTCCGGGTGCGTCCGGGTCCGGGAGGAATCGGCGAAGATCTGCACCATGTACCCCTGCCCCGCGTGCAGCCTCGTCGCCTGCATCTTCGCCGTGGGGCTCGATCGCCCCGTGGCGATCCGGCAGATCGCAGCAGAGCAAAAGACCCGGTCGCTGACGATCGTCTGCGGCATTCTCCCCGGACCCGGCACCGATGCCTGAAAGCCCGCGGACGTTTTCGTTACCGGAACACCTGCAGCCACCGCCTGAGGTACGCCGCCGAAAGGCTCAGCTTCCCTTCCCCCCTGCGATAGAGGTGCATCGCGTCCGGGTGCGGGAAGACGAACCTGAAGAGGAAGTACAGTCTCCCGCGGGCGTCGGGTATCGCACGCATCTTCAGCTGGAAGGATGCCGGGATCGAAACGGAGCGTCTCATCGCCAGTTCCCAGGCCGCTACTTCCTCCCGGGAGGGGGCAGGCCAGAGAGCGGTATCCGAGACCTCCGGCGGAAGGGTAAGCCCGGTCCAGAACTCCGCCATCCCAACAGCCGCTTCGAGAGAGAGCCGGCAGTTTCGCTCCACGCTCAGGCGGATCAGATCTTTCCAGCCGGCCGCGTCCGGGATCTCTCCGGCAAGCATCGCAATGTCGTATATCCAGCTCAGGCGGGTAGCGCCGCAGTGCTGGCAGGCCATGTGAAACGCCTGGTAGAGGAGATGATCGGGCACGGAGAGGGTCGAGAAGGTCGCGTCGTCCGCCTCGACCCGTATCGAGCGGGAGAAGACCTCGTCCAAAAACCCGTCCGGGGAGAGCCCGAACCCGCAGTCAAGCCTCCAGTGCACCTCGATGCCGAAGGGGCCGGCCCCTTCCGCTTCCGGATAAAAGGTCTGGTGGTGTTCCGTCTGCGGTGCATGCTCCGCCGCCCGGTATGGGCAGGCGTAGCCGAGCGCCGCCATGACATTCTCGCAGCGTTGCATATCGTCATACGGGATGAGGAGGTCGATATCGCTCCCCTGCCGCATGGCTGCGGCCGGATAGACCGTTCGTGCGAGAGCCGGGCCTTTGAGGAGGAGAACTCCGATGCCCTCCGCCTCCAGCGCCGCGATCACCCGTTCGATCTGCCTGCCCGTTCCGAGCAACCGTGCCCCGGCGTGCAGCCAGGCGCGGTGCAGGGCCGTCATGACTGTCTCCGGCGGCCGGCACTCCGCGGGGAGATCGCTGAGATGCCAATACAGGACGGCGGCGATCCAGTGCGGCCCGAGCAGTTCCAGAAATCGCTTCCAGTCGTCGTGCGTGCACTCCGGCGGCGGGCAGGGCTCCTGCCGCAGTACCGCCGCCAGGTAGGCGATCAGACCGCCGGGGAGCGTCAGAAGCTCGTTTTCAACACCGCCTGCAAGGCGGCAGGTCCGGTGAAGTGTGTGGGCCTCCGAGCCGATGACATGAGCGGAACGAGTCATTGCACCTCATAGACGAACGATTCACGAAAAGAAGGTCGGCTGACACGGACGGAGCGGCCGGGCTTCTCTGCCTCGGAAATAGGGTAGTAACGATTCAATGAGAGTGATTGAGATTCGCGCTGAAATATACTTTTTGACGTTCCCGTACCCCGGGTTTCCGGAGCCTATCAAATCATGCCCAGTCTGATTCGACGGCATGTTTCTCGCCCTGGGTGCCCCCGTTGCTTTATCAGTATCGCCAGGTAATGTGCCCTTCCCTTCATCGAGTGGGGTTTCCTCTCCGGGGTATTGTTTTGCATATCCCGGTTTTTCTCTTGTTCTTCGTATGGATCTGCTATCTCTGGATATCTGCAATAAAACATACCGCCCGGATCCCGGTTCATTCCACATGATTTCCTGAAGAGAGTCTCGAAAACCCCGCCCCTCACCCGGAGTAGCGTATCGTCTCCGTTCGATCCTTTTTCAAAGAGCATGTCTGCCAATTTTGCGATTCAGCACGAATATAACGCGTTTTCCGCCAGGGCAATCGGCCGGGACCTGCTCCGGCAACCTCCGGAGCATGTGCTATCGTGAAAGGTGGGCTTCAGCCTGCCGCATCCCGAGGTACCGCTCGATATGCGTCTTTTTGATCCCCATCGCGAGCAGGCGCCGGAAGGTTTCCTCACGCCCGATGTTCGCGATCTCGCCCTTCGCCCTCCGCCCTCCGCCCGCCGCAGCGCCTCGACCTCGTCATGGTACGGGACCTCTCCCCACCCCTCTGTCAGATCCCGGAGGAGCGCCGGGTCGCAGCCGGTCGCGGCAACTCCCTCCTCCCGGCGCACAACGATCCGGCACGTTCCGGCGGCATACTCGATCCGCTGCCACTCCTCCTCCCAGTCGATCACAGCATACGAGGCCGGGGAGCAGTCGAGGGCGATATACGCCTTTCCGGCGACTACGCCTGCCATCATCCCGTAATGGCCGGTGATAACACACGCCGCGGGGAGGTCAAAGAGCCAGACCCGGTTCGCGAGAGGTGCGTGGGCCACGACGATGTCGACCGGCCCTTCGGCCGAGCGGGCCATTCTCTTCTCCTTCCCGGTCGGAACGCCGAGAAAGTGGATGCCGCAGACGTCCCGTATCTCCCCGGAGACCTCGTGGAGATAGGGGCTCGCTTCCGCCGCGTCCCGGACCCGGCCGTAGGTGCCCATCGTATCGTCGTTGTTCCCCTCGACGACGACGCAGTGCCTCCCCGCCGCTGCGATCTCGCAGAGGAGGCCGAGGAAGAGCTCCGTCTCGTCGAGCCCCGAGCGCGAACACCGGTCGTAGGCGGCATCCCCGGCGAAGACGACGATTGCCGGGTCCGCCTCTTCGACCCGGCGGAGGAATGAGGTTTCATCGACCTTACGGCGGGCGGGCGCACCCCGTTCCCCCGTCCCCCATGCGAGATCGCTGAATGCGAGTACCCTCGTCGCGGGCATGGTGCGGGGTTGGGCGGCGGGGACGATAAGGTCTCGCGGTCGGGGGGTGGTGTATTTTGCCGACCCCTACTTCGCGCTCTTCGCGCGAGACTCTCTGATCTTCCTGTACTGAACTCACGCGAAGGGCGATGGCCCGGAGGGCCGGAGCTTGAGCACCGCCAGGTGCGAAGAACGACACCCCTACGGAGCGGAGTTGGAGCACTGTCAATGGCGGTGTAAAATTCCTCACTTTCGGCGGGATAAAATTCCCCACCCGATAACCTTCTTGCACAGACTTGAGGGTTGTGGCAATGCTAACAAT
>LDZT01012614.1_pt1 | contig 21270 bp, 22 predicted proteins | sample 615521 | NCBI WGS metagenome assembly LDZT01 (sample SAMN03408292, study PRJNA278302) | terrestrial metagenome | isolation source: oil reservoir sample SB1 | place: USA: Alaska, North Slope, Schrader Bluff formation | collected 2011-09
TGAAAAGAAGGCTATTGAAGATCCCTTATTATTAAAAAAATCTCTAATCGTCTTTTTCTTAACCATATTTGTCTTTGTCTTTCACCATAATTTAGGCTTAGAAGCGGCAACAGTTGCTTTGGCAGGAGCAACTTTCTTACTTTTAATCAGCAATATAGACCCAGCAGAAACTTTTTTAGAAATAGAGTGGTCTACTCTCTTCTTTTTTATCGGACTCTTCGTGGTAATAGCAGGAGTGGAGAAAGTGGGAATCATTCAATGGCTGAGCAATAAAATCATTAATCTAACTAAGGGAAATCTTACCCTTACCACTCTGGTAGTTTTGTGGGTTTCGGGAATCACCTGTTCTTTTATTAATAATATCTCCTACACCATCTCTATGGTCCCAGTAATTCATGCTATAGGGAAAGTAACTGCCTTTAACCTTAGCCCTATCTGGTGGGCTTTATCTTTGGGTGCTTGCTTGGGAGGAAACGGAACCTTTATTGCAGCAGCTGCTAATCTGGTAGGAGTAAACATATTAAAAAGACAGGGCTTGGCAGTAACCTTCAAAGATTTTTTTAGAATCGGTTTTCCAATTATGTTAATCTCTATTCTACTTTCTTCTGTCTATCTCTTTCTAAGATATTTATGATAACACAAAACCTATAATGTCTTAAATTTATAAAATAAATCTCATATCCTGATCTTTATTCTCTCATAAATACATTAAGAAACCTTAGAAGCTGCTTCTTGGTCAACGACTATGATTACATCATTATGAAGTTGAAGAACGGTTGCTGGTACTTTAGTACTTATAGGGCCATTTATTGTTCTTTCGATAACTCTGGCTTTCCTTTTTCCGCTAGCCAATAAAATAATTTTTCTTGCCCGCATAATAGTCCCTATTCCCATAGTAATAGCCTGGCTGGGGACTTCCTGAGCATTATTAAAAAAACGCGAATTTGCCCTAATCGTCTCAGCAGTCAAGTTTACTAAATGAGTTTTTGGTATTTAAACTAACATCTGGTTCATTAAAACCTATATGACCATTATCACCAATGCCTAAAATTTGCAAATCGATTCCGCCATTTTTTTGAATTAAATCTTCATATTGTTTACACTCTTTATCTATATTTTCTGTAACTCCATTTAATAAATTTACATTTTCTTTTTTAATGTTAATATGTTTAAATAAAGTATTCCACATAAAGAAGTAATAACTTTGCGGATGCTCTGGAGATAAGCCATAATATTCGTCTAAATTAAAGGTAATAACTTCAGAAAAATCCAGTTCGCCTTTCTGAAATTTACGTATTAATTCCTGATATACTCCAATGGGTGTACTACCTGTAGCTAAACCTAAAACAGAATTTTTTTTGTTTATGATTTGTTCAGCAATTAACTGGGCAGCCTTAGAACTTAATTCATTGTAATCTTTTACTGTAATAACCTTCACGTCTCTTATCTCCTCCTATATACCACCTTACCGGTAACCATAGTTAATTCAGCTTCTAATTTTTTATTCAATATAACTATATCAGCATCTTTTCCGGGCTCCAAACTCCCTTTCTTATTTTCTACTCCTATAGATTTTGCCGGGTTAAAGCTCGCCATTTGAATCGCTTTGGGCAAGGAAATACTTACTTTGGTTACTAAATTTTTAACAGCCTGATCCATAGTTAAAATACTCCCTGCTAAAGTCCCATCTTTTAATCTGGCTTGTTCTTTATCAACAGTCACTTCTTGTCCACCTAATTCATAAATTCCTTCGGACATACCAGCTGCTCTCATAGCATCGGTAATCAGAACAATTTTTTCGATTTCCTTGGCTTGAATTAATATTTTCATAACCACCGGGTGGATATGTATCCCATCAGCAATCATCTCTACTGTTAACTCTGGGGAAGATAAAGCTGCTCCTACCACACCTGGTTCACGATGATGTAGCCCCCTCATCGCGTTAAAAGTATGAGTAACATGAGATAGACCGGCCTGAATAGCTGCTTGGACCTGGGTATAAGTAGCGTTGGAATGTCCCACCGAAACGATAATATTTTGCTTATCTAAATATTTTATAAAGTCAATAGCTCCTGGGATTTCTGGGGCTATAGTAACTAAACGAATCAGATCACCAGATGCCTGCTGAAATTGAGTAAACTCTTCAATTGAAGGTACTCTAATGTCTTCCTCTTTTTGTGCCCCCTTTTTCTCAGGATTAATATAGGGACCTTCCATATGTATCCCTAAAATTTCAGCTCCCGCAGTTCCTTTTTTTGCTGCCTCACCAATGCTCCGAAGACTCCTCAATATTTTATCTTTACTCATAGTCATTGTAGTGGGAAGAAACGATGTAGTACCAAAATGAGAATGAGTAATAGAAATCTGATTTATGGCTTCATAGTTCCCATCCATTACATCTGAGCCACCGCCACCATGGATATGTATATCAATATAGCCAGGGACTACAAATTTATCTTGAGCTTCAATAACCTCTGCCCCTGTCAATGTAACAGAACTTAGCTCTTCTTTGTTCACTATTTCTTTAATTTTTCCTTTTTCTACAATAATAGCCTTACCGCTGACTAAGTGAAATGGGGTAATAATTGTACCATTTATTATAATAATTCTTTTGTTTCTATTGATCATTTTACTCTCCACTTCTTATCAACATCATCTACCTGTTGTAAAGTAGGTAAACTTGCAGCTGCAACGGATTGCCCCACCCTCCTGTTTGATTCATCAGGAAGGTGTAAAGAAATATTTTCAAATAATTCTGGAAATTCTTCTTTCAGCACCTGCTCTGCTTTTTGTAGAATTATATGACCGCCCTCTCCAGAGGTAACTCGACCCAATACTAATATATGTTTTATATCATAAAAATCTGCATAATGAGCAATGCCATAACCCAAATAGCAACCAATTGTTTCAAAGACTTTTTTTGCTCGGTCATCTCCTTTGTTCATTAACATCTGAACAAATTTTAATTTCTCAGCAGGAGTTTGTTTTGCCTCAAAAACAATCCCTGCTTTTTTAGCAAGTCGTATAACTGCTACTTGCGAAAAATATTGAACTCCACATCCCCGATCACCAGACCACTCATCAACAGGTGCTTCAGTATTGAAATCAATGGGTACAAAAGCTAATTCATTTAATCGAGTAGTTATATTTCCTTTCTTATCTATATATCTTCCTGCTTCACTAGAACCCATAGCGATACCTAAAACTGAATTTGTTTCCAAAGACATAGAACCGGCTAAAGTCGTAACTTCACCTCTTTTAATCTCAAATAGCAAGATATCCTGCAACTTCCCCCATAATTTCTTTAGCTAATTGATCATCCTTTTCTAACGCATTGAGAAAAATAGAGAGGGTAACCCGAGTTATATCTCCTTTCGCTAATTCCAGTACCATTGTATGTTTTTCCATTGCCACCAAAAAGAAGACAGCTTGGAATAAATAGCTAACCAGCTAACGTAATTCTCCAGACAACCCCTATTCCCGCAATCACAATGTATCCCATTTCTATCTATACTTGTATGGCCTAATTCTCCTGTCCCACCATTACCGCCACGAAAGATGGACCCGTTTACTATAATTCCAGCCCCTACTCCATCTCCTATGGTAACATAGACTAAATTTTTAAATTTTCTATAGGCACCAAATTACTTCTCAGCTAAAGCAATTGCATTGGCATCATTTTCTAACCAAGTTTTTAGTTTAAACTTTTTTTCTACTATTTCTTTCAGAGGAATATCTTTTAATTTCAATTTCGTATTTTCATAAATTATTCCCTTGTCTACATCAATAATCCCGGGTGATACAATCGAAATCCCAATACATTTTTTTTATCAGAATATTTTTCTAAAAACTGCCCAATTGCTTTTAAAAAATAATCAATCAACAATTCACCCATTAAATCATAGATGGGAAATTCCTTTTATTTGTGAGGTTTTGCTTCCAAATCCATTTCAGCAATTTTGATGGAGGAATTAGCAATAGCAACCCCGATAATAAATCTGCTTTCTGGAGAAAATTGAATGAGAATGGGTTTTCTACCACCACTGGACTCCCCTACGCTGGCTTTACACACTAATCCCTGTTGAAGTAATTTTCTTACTGCAGCAGTCACAGTTGTAGGGCTTATTTTATTCCTTTTGGCGATTTCACTGCGGGAAATGGGGCCATAACGACGTATCGTTTTAAAAACAATAGATCTATTTAATTCTTGAATTAATTTCAGATTCCCGGTTCTTTGCATTAGCTTAACCTTCTGTTTATAAACTTACTTTTTCCAATGACTTTAATAAGTGTTTTCATAATAATATATTATGTATGGGTTGTTAAGTGAATTTTAAAAAAATTTTTGATTTGTGTAATTTTTTATGAAAATTAATAAACCATTACCACCTTTAAAAAAGGTAGTTTTTTAAATTAAAATAAAAACTTACAGTCGTGAGCTAAAAACTGATAATTATTTTTAATAAATCAGAAAATAAAGAAGTACAGAAAAAACTCTCGGAAATGAAGATATAGAAAGGCATAATAGGTTTGATTTTTTCTTTAATTAATTTTATTGAGATTATTCAGTTTCGTATATCTCTACTGTCGAAACTACAAAAAATTAATTTACTTTTTATTCTCATAATGTTTCTTCATCTCTTTATTAAAAGGCAATGCAAGTATCTCCTCTATAACTGCTTCTGCCTGCTCAAAAGATTTAGTTCTGGGATCTCTTACCAATATTTCTTGAAGCATTCTTTTATCTCCAGATAAGAATGCTTCCAGTGCCCACTCCATCCTCAACATTCTCGGAGCAAGATACATATCCATTATTCGCTTTGGTATGGGAGGATTTATCTCTTCCGGATGAATGCCTTTCTGGTCTACAATTACCGGTACCTCTACTACTACATCCTCGGGAATACCCGGGATTATTGGCCCTTTATTGGGAATATTTAGTACAAATCTTTCTTGACTCCCATTGACTAACGCATCGATAAACTGAATATGTTGTTCTCCGCTTTTAGCATCAGGGGGAAATTCTTTCAAAAGATTAATAGATTTATCGGAGGCAAGCTTAAAACTTTTATCGGTTGATTCCTTCAAATAGTTTTCCCGATACCAGCCCCAACCCAAGTCAGAATCTGCCCCTCCCCAGGGTTCTCCATACCACTTTTTCTTTACCTCTAGATTGTAATGATACTTCCAGCTGCCATTCCTGACGCTATCTCCTATGGGCATTCTTCCGTAAAATTTATACATATCAATTGCTGCAGGACTCATTTGGTCATCGAAAGGGTCTTTGGGTTTCCATTTCATTGATTCATCTTCTATCCATCGATCTATAAGTGGATATGCATCCTTACCTTTATAAAGAAAACGAGTAAGCCATATATTATGATTAAACCCTGCAACCTGCCAGTCTACTTCTTTTATATCTAATCCCAAACTTTTTATCAGGTTATCAACACCATAATGTCCATGGCAAAAACCTATAACCTTAATTTCAGAATGTCTAGATATCAATGTTGTACCCTCAAACACTGGATTAGCTGCTTGAAGAAGCCAAGCCTTAGGACATATCTCTTCCATGCTATGGGCTACATCTAAAAAATATTTTAGTTGATTGTAATTACTTAAAGTATAATAATCAGAAACCATATTGAACTCTTGGCTGTCTATGCCTCTTTTATAACCATATTTTTCTCCGACTTCTCTAATGGCATCCAGTTGCTCATGGCCACCTATGAGAGCAGTGTTAATTACGAAATCTGCATTTTCTATCGACCGTTTCATATCGGTTGTTTTTTCAAACTTTAAATTAGCACCCAATGCATTAGCATACCTCGTAGCTAGATTGTGTACTGAATTTAGACGCTTTTCATCAATATCCATAAGAGAAACAAGGCTTCCAGACAATCCCTTTGTATTACAAAAATCTCTCACTAATCTTAAAGAAAAAATAGCACTCCCTGCTCCTATAATGCTTAATTTTATACCTGACATTTAAATTCCTCCACCTATTAATTTTATCTATATACATTTCTTTGAAAACCATCTGGTATAGTCGCAGTACTTTTCTACTTCCCCATTATCACAACCAAATACTTTTCATTTTTCTATCCCTAGTAAAAGTAAACGATAAATATGGGATCTCTTTCTTAAGGTAAATTATAAGGTATTTAATTAAGTTTGCCAACTTATTTTAGCAAAACATTTTTTATAAATTTCAACTTAATCATGAACTCACCTTGATAACCTTAATCATTTCTTTGCTGTTTGTAAAAATATAGAAATAGTTTTCTGGTGCGAAGGCGGGATTGGAGAAATTGGAATCGTTCTTTCAAGAAAATCGTCTCCAACATTTTAATTTATTGTGGTAAAATATTTATAGGCTTAGCTTTTCTATTCATTTTTACTTTAAAAAGTGAGAAATAAGGAGAAGGACTGAAATGGAAAACTTAAAAATTCATAGCGAGCCATCTTTAAAAAATCCCCGCATGATTATGGGTTTCTCTGGTTGGATGGATGGAGGGGATGTCTCTACTGGCACCATACAATACCTAAAATTTACTCTCCAGGCCAAGAAATTTGCCCAAATAGAATCGCAAAAATTTTATATTTTTAATTTTCCAGGGGCAATGTCCGAGACAGCACAATTTAGACCTTATACTAAAATTCAAGAAGGGCTGATAACTGATTTTCAGTATCCGCAAAATGAATTTTTCTATGATGAAAAGAATAATTTAATCTTATTTTCCGGTAAAGAACCAAATATTAATTGGGACGAATATGCTAATTGCATCTTTAAAATAACTGAAAAATTTAGAGTAAAAGAAATTTATTTTGTGGGTAGTGTTGCGGGTCCAATTCCTCACACCAGGGGGATTAGAATATTTTGTTCTGTGTCTGGTGATAAGCAAAAAGCGAAACTCAAAGAGATTGGGATAAGGTTTACTAATTATGAAGGTCCAGCGAGTATTACTACTTTATTGACCAAGCTTTCTTTAGAGAAAGGGATAGAAATGACTAATTTTATAGCGGAAATACCGATTTATATTCAAACCCGAAACCCTAAAGCAATAAAAGCGGTAATAGAGAAGCTGACTCAATTGCTGAAAATAGATATTAATTTGACAGATTTATCGATAAAGAGCACTCATTTTGAAAAAAGGATAGATGAATTAGTTCATAAACAACCCCTTCTCGCTGCTCAGATAAAAAGATTAGAAGAAAATTATGATAAAGAATTTTTTGAAGAAAAAGGTGGATTTGAGGAGTGGCTTAAACAGCATGGGATTGATAAATTATAAAAAGAATTTAAAAGTCTTTGTAAAAAAAGTGAACTATGAGTGAAAATGATTATAAAAGAAACCCACCACTTAAAGCCATAATCAAAATAAAAATTTTTATATTTTATTTCTTAACCTTATTAAACCTGCCTCAATTCTAATAAACGCCATATTTTTTCTATTGTATTTGTCTAAGTTTATCCCATATTTTTGGGCAATCTTCTTTACAACAGGTAATAGCTCCGGATTGGCCTTTTCCCAAAAAGGCCTCAATTCTCTAAGGAAGATATTGGTAGTTATAGGACCGATACCGTAAAAACTGGTCAATCTATTTTCTAAATCTTTACTATTTTTCGCTTCTTTATGCAATTCTTTTAAACTTCCTCTATATTTTTGGAGGAGGGTCTCACAATTTCTCAAAATTTGGGTAGAGGTTTTTCCATCATAACGGACATAACCACCCTCTCTCATAATCGGGTTTACCAAAAAATCCCAGCCCGCTTTTAATATCTTTTCTGGCTCTAAAAGATTATATCTTTCGAATGTCCTGTAAGTATTTTTAGCAATTGTTTCTGATATTCTTGCCCCAAAAAGAATGCTAGCCAGAAACCATTTAAAAATTTCTTTATCATTATTTTCTTTTAAATAGATATCCAGCTCCTCAGAATACAATTCGCTTCTCTTTAATCTTTTTATATCTATTTGCATCCGCTACATCCTTTTGAAATGGTAATTTCATTTAAGCGAATTCTCAGGGTCAGGCTTCACAATTTCACAAAATACTGTGGTTTTTTCGTTCAAATTTGAATCATTTCCTTTTATGTGCCTATAACATCAACCCCCCGCTTTGCAAGCCTTTCGTAACTATAATGTCCATTGGCGATCAGTAGACAATCACTCCCAATGTGTTTAGAAACTATGTAATCATGGGCAGTGTCCCCTAATAAAAGCACATCTTGCGGATTTAAATTTAACTCATCTATCCATTTTTTCCTCTTTCGACTTTGCTTTCGGCATAGTGATTGTCTAAACCCATTATTCTACAAAAATATTTATCAATACCATAATATTTAATTTTCTCTGTAAGGACGTCTTCTTTTGAAGCAGATAAAATCGATTGAGATATCCCCATGTTTCTTATTTTTTTCAATACTTCTTCTGCTTCATCAAATAGGTTGCACTCATTAAAACGCGTGTAATATTCACCTATAAACTCAACAGTAAGCTTCTCAAAGGATTCCTTAGAAAAATCAAATCCAAGTTTTGCATAATATTTTGTTACCAGGAAATCAAAAATTTCCCTGTATTTTTTTGCATCTATCCCTGGCATGTTGCGTTTCTTTAATATCTTATTCATTTTTTCTACAACTAACCATATATCATCTATCAATGTTCCGTTCCAATCCCAGATAATATGCTTATACTTGGCTATTTTTTCTATCATTCATAACCTCACTTAAGAAGACAAGGGAAGACAAGGGGACAAGGGGACGTTTCGTTTGACACACTCTAAGAATATATATTTACCTTATTAAATCGCCAGTAGCTGTTAAAAGAATTAGTCTTTTTCGATTTTTCTACACCTTAGTATTAATACGATAAAAGGTTTGTAAAATCCTTCTTTTTTTAAAAATAGTTGCGAGATGTATTAATTATAAATCAATCGGCTAATAATAGATAATTTACCATTTCTTTTTTGTTTTGCGATCTTTATAAAAACCTATTAACCTCCTGCAATCCTCCAGACAGTGCATGTTCAGTGTTAGGGTCATTTTTTGCCCATTGCTCTGATAGTCAATGAAAATCCGATAATCTGCAGGAGATAAAAGTGCCAGGAAAGAATGTTTCCTGGGAGGAAGATATATCTTCTCCACATCGGACCAGAGAATACGAAAATTTAATTGGTTCTCTTCGAGTTCCGGCTGCTCAGTTCTCATAAAAGAAAAGAGCAAATTTTGCCGGGGAAAAGTCTGAAAATAAAAAGCGCTCTCGGTATAGAATAAAACTCCCAAAGTCGGTCCGGAAAAGTTCCGATAACCGCCGATGAACTGGGCCATATTCTTCCCTTTAATTTTCTCTCCAATATCCTCTTCCTTTTTCTTCCAGAACTGTTCCACATCTTTTTCGGGTACTTTTTTCAAAATAGCCTCCTTCGATTACGGTAATACCTGACTGGGGAATACAAAGGAATGTTTTGTTTGTCACGCTTCAAGAATTTATATTTATTTTATTGAATGGTCACCAGCGTTTAAAATAATTTATTCTTTTCAATTTTTCTACATCTTAATATTAATACGACAAAAGGATTACAAAACCCTTCTTTTTTAAAAAATATTTACAAGATGTATTCCTATTTATTCTTCCCCTACCAGCGGTTGTAAACTTTTTCGGCAAATCCTAATAAATTCTGCACCTTAATCTCCTGCCCATTATCCAAAATTGCCTTTCCGGAAAAATGACCAAATACCTGATGTTGATTTGATTGCAGGATTAATAGATTAGTATTGGAGTGACGATCAATTATGGGTTGAAAGGTCATTTCAAACCGTGAATCATTACTAGTAAAAGTCCAGGGTTTTAGATAGCTATCAGGAGGGATATGAAATTCTACCTCTTCCAGTTTGTGGGCTTTACCTTTATAAAAAAGCATATTTTCGGTTGCCCGGGAAGTATCTCCAAAACCATAACCGATATTAAATCCGAACGATTCATTCTCTACCATTCCCGAGGCAGACCCCCAATACCAGGTATTAGCATAGGTCCATACTCCTCTTCCCCAATCGAGTACTCCAAAGCTGTCCTCCGGTCGAAATAAAAATTTCTGCTCACCCAATGAGAGTTCTCCTTCAGCGGGCAGGCAATTAATCTTTTGGTTGTAATAGAAGGCATGTTTATCTTTCGGGAAAGGGGTGGCGATGACCATAGATTCTAAAGAAGGTGGCTGATGTAAAATGATACTGCCACTTAAAGAATTTTCTTTGGTAAAAGAGGGGATATCAACAGAGATGATTCGCTGCCCCTGGCGCCTTAAGAATTTTAGGGAAATAGCTTTATTCTGAAAAATAACATCTCCTTCTTTGGAAGTAGGAGGCATATTAAAGGACCCAAAAGGGAATAAGGTCATAGTAGTTTTGGTTATTTCTTTAGGCTCTTTGAAATCAAATAGAGTTACTGATACAAAACCTAAATATCCATTATCGGCAATAGTAAAAGCTGCTCCGTAGGATTCGTGTAAAATACAGTAGTAATCCCATTCTTTTATCCTGAACTTTGGCGCTTTAATCTTTTGACGATCATATCTTAATAATAAATCTTTAGCCCAGCCCGCTTGCCTAAGAGCCCCTTCTTCATTTAATAAATCTGCCCGCTCGGTAATCTGATATTGCTCCACAGGTAAACACCTCTTTCATTTTAAAATTAAAGACGCTTCTCTCTTGTCCACTGCCAATCGGGATTTCCGTAGTTAAAAAATGATTTAAAGTTGTCCTTCAGCCAATCATAATAATCATCTTTAAAGAAAATGGGTTTCTGCCCCTATTTATATGGTTTGTTTTGCATTAAAGTCAACTATCGATGTTAATTCAGATGAATCCCATTGAATAAAAGGTTGAGCATCATATATTGATGGATCTATTACATAGGTCAAAAAAAACATTGATTGAATTCAAGATTGTCTGTTCTGCCTTGTGTATATCATTTTTATTGCATTTCCCAGTGTCCAAAGAAACAATTTTATCTAACCAATTTCTTATCTCCGGACATTTATTTCTCAAAAACCATTCTACAGTTGGATTGGCTCCTAAAGCGATAGCAAGCTCTTTTTCTGGAAGCCATCCTGGAAACCAGCTAATTTGTATAGATTCAAGAAGTAACAAGCTATTAAATGATAATTTCGGTGTGTCTATCCAATTAGCAGCCATTTCCATAGAGGGATTATCTTAATTTTTACATTTCCTATTTCTTTTTCTGCCTCTTCATCTTCTGTAATAATACTTAGATGCTTTATTTTAAACTCATCTTTAGCTATTAATAAGCTCTCAATCTCTCTATCTAAAGTTTTTTTATGATTTAAATTATAGGATACCTGGATAGCTTCTTCTATGTTTAAGCCCCTCTTGATTAGAAAATCAACTTCTTTACCTTTTTTCGATTTCCAATAGTAAATTTCTTTATCTCTTCTTTTTAATTCTAGGAACACTAAGTTTTCATAAATATGTCCGATATTTTCGGAAAATTTAAAAGATATAGAATTTCCCAAGGCTGTATCGATGATATAAATTTTAGAGGGATTGTAAATTTGCCGCTTAATAGAATAGTCAAATAAGTTTATTCGAAAAAATAAAAATGCTTCTTCTAAGATTTCTAAATAGGTTTTTACGGTATTAATGCTCTTTACCCCTATCAAATTCTGCAATTTGTTATAACTATGGATTGATCCAAGGTTGGAGGCCAGGAATAAACATAATTCCCGTATCTCTTTTATCTTCTTTATAGAATATCTGGGCAGGATATCTCGGTAGATTATATCCTTGAAATATTGTTCCAAGAGGGTGGGGTCGTTGATTTTTATTATCTCGGGATAACCGCCTAATTTTAGATATTCTTGAAAGAAACTCTTTATTGCTGCCCTTTTCTTGGTTTGATAAAAATCATTTTCTTGCAGTCTATAATTCTTAAAGGCTAAAAACTCTCTAAAGGAAAAAGGAAAGTTGGTTATCATTCTATTTCTTCCGGTTAAAGCAGTAGATATTTCGGAACTTAATAAACTTGCATTAGAACCGGTGATAAATATCTTAATATTTTCATTTTCATATAATCTGTTTACCCATCTTTCCCAGCCGTTTACATTTTGAATTTCATCTAAAAAGAAATATTGCCTACCAGTGGGTTTGTTTATCTGGAGAAAAAGTTCATAAATCTGAGCAAAATCACCAGTATTAAACTCGATAAATCTTTCATCCTCAAAATTTAGATAAAGAATATTAGAAGTAGGAACATTATATTTCTTTATAAGATCATCGCAGATCAATTTCATTAAAGAAGATTTGCCGCCTCTTCTTGGGCCAGTGATTATAACCACTTCTTTAAATTTTATGAATGGCTCTATATTGTCTTGATTTTCTCTTCTAATCAAATCAGTTTTATTGACAAGGAATCTTTGTTTATATTCAATTAACAATTCTTTTAACTTATTTTTATCCATTTGGCTCACCTAATAAATTATATTGCATTCATATTATAATATATAATGTATTATATTGCAAATCAAATGTAAAATCAATATAGAACCGAGTATATAATATTTAGTATGGAGTTAAGAAAGCGAAAAAAGGATAGAAAAAGTAGCATTCTTCTTTCTATCTAACTACCCTACTAAAGTTTACACTAACGTAAAATTAGCAAGAGGCAAAATTAGAAGTGGCGGAGAAAATCCTGCTTTTTTTGGGAAAAAGGTGCGAGGGAAACGGGAATGATTTTATTTATTCCCCTTTATCAGCAGCCATTTCCATAGAGGAATATAATCTATTTTTTTGCCCTTGATATTTTCTTCAGCCTCGTAATCATCAGTAATAACCAAACCTCTTTCCAACTCAAATTCTTTCATAGCTTTAAGCAAGGATCTAATTTCTCTATTTTTTGTCTCCGGTCTATCCATTTTCCAGGATACCTGGATAAGCTGCTTAACCTTCAAATTCTCTTTTATCACAAAATCCACTTCTTGGTGATTAACATCCTTCCAATAGTATAATTCCCAATCCGGGTTAAGTGTCATTTTCCTTCTTAATTCCAAAAATACCAGATTTTCCATAAGTCTGCCTAAGTTCTGGCTAAATCTAAAACCTATGGTATTTGCCAAACCCGTATCTATGGCATAAACCTTACGGGGACTTTTTTCCTGTTCTTTAACTTTATAAGAAAATCTTTTAAGGAAGAATAAAATATAAGTATCATCCAGATAACCAGAAAACTTTTCGATAGTATCTGCTGAAATATTTAAAGATTTTTCCAGAGAGCTAAAAGTTATTAGCGAAGATATGTTGCTCAGATAGAATTTAGCCAGGGCAGTCAATTCTCTGGTTTTTCTTATTTTAAATCTTCTTACCAGGTCTTTATTTAATATATCTTCGAAATAATTTAATAAAATCTGTCTTTTTTCTCCTCCTAGAACCACTTCCGGGAAAGAACCAAATTCTAAGTATTCCCTTAATAATCTTTTTATCTCGATCTCTTTGTTTATAATCCCGAGTTTGTCTTCTGAATTTATCCCTTTAAATACCAGATACTCTCTAAAAGAAAGGGGAAAGACAACTAAATCTAAATGCCTCCCTGTAAGCAAAGTAGATAATTCCTTGCTCAATAATCTTGCGTTCGAACCGGATATAACAATTTTTGCTTTATCTAATTCATGAATGGTTCTTACCCATCTCTCCCAATCTTCCACCTCTTGAATCTCATCGAGAAAAAGATAGGGTCTTTTCCGGGGGTTTAAAAATTCCAAATAAACTTCGTAAATTTTTTGCAGGGTTTCTGTGTCCCTTTCCACAAAACGAGGGTCTTCAAAATTGACATTCAATATGCTATTCTTGTTGATACCTTCTTTTATTAACGATTTAACCATCTGTCTCATTATAAAAGATTTTCCGCTCCTTCTTGCTCCGCTAATTACAATAATATGGGAACTTTCCATAAAGCCTTTAAGTTTATCAAGGTAATGAGGCCGGTCAAATCCGGTATTTAAATCCCTTTCCCAAAAATTCCAGTCTTCTAATATTTTAACTATTTCATATTTATCCATACTATCCTCGTCTATTAGGTATATTTCATTTATTTTACCTAATAAGGTAATTTTACTATACAACAACTCTTCTTTTATGTCAATTGCATGTTTATTAGAAATTATTTAAAAAATTTTAACTATGCGGCAAAGAATGGGGAAACTTCTTATTCTTGAGAAAAGTTTTTAGTTATCAATTGTCTGCTTACAATCAGAAGATGATTAGAATTTTAAGGATTGAGGGAATTGATAAAGAGTTGAATTACTTTCGCTCCACCGATAAATGTCCCTGCCATACTTCCCAGATTGGCAAAAGCCACTACCAGTAATATTTTAGTAACCCGATTATGGAAAAAGTCTTTAAGGGTAGTTACATTTCCCAGCTGTTCGAAATCGTCTTAACGGGGTCTATAATTGATTCAATTGTATTAAGCACTTATATGGTAGTTAAACTTCTTTCAAATAAATTTAGGGCTCTACTATCTTCATTGCTTTGCTTATACCTCTTGTACCCATTGTACATAATATTCGCCATTGCATTCCTTTACTCCTTTGTGCAAAACTACGCTAATTTTGTTTTTGATAATTTATTTTTTGTATATTTTATATATTTTTATAAAAAATTTGAGGCACAAGAGTTCTCTGCTAATATAAATTAAAATAAATACTATACTTTTTATAATTCGGGATCGAGGAAGCTATTTTCCAGGCAGCTTTTCTTAATTTGGTTGATTTTTTTATCTAAAAATATTATAAAAGTCTATCAATATATTCATAAATCTCCGGTCTCAGACTTCTAGCCACTCTCTCTTGTTTTCTCTCTTTCATGATTACATCCAATTTAATTACTTTAATCAACACTTCTTCTTGAGTAGCAGAAGCCTCGGCAATAACCTCACCTCTTGGATTAACCATCTTACTCAAACCACAAAACTGGATATCTCCATCCTTCCCCACTCGATTGACATGGGCAATAAACAACTGGTTATCCTGAGCCCTCGCCCGGGCTCGCAAATTTAAAAGATACTCATATCCCTTAGGAACTGCTGAAAGGATAAAGATAATTTGGGCCCCTTTTAGAGAAAGAGCTCGAAACAACTCGGGGAAGGCGTGATCGTAACAAATGGCTAATCCCACTCTGGCAAACCCCATATCAACCACTGGAATCATATTTCCTGCTCTAAAGTATTCATGCTCTAAGGGATAGAGATAATACTTCCTGTATTTACCAGCCAGTTCCCCGTTTTTATTAATAATAAAAGCTGAATCGTATAGAATATCAGGGCATAAAGGATCCTTTTCTACAATGCTTCCCAGTATGGCTATTCCATACTGTTTTGCTTTTTTACTTAATTGTTCAGTTGCTTCTCCTGGAATAGTCTCTGCGAGGTCGTAGAAATCTGATCCGATGACTTTTAGATTATATCCGGTGGTAAAAAATTCTGGGAAACAAACTATATCAACCTTTCCCTTTACTTTTTCCAAAAACTCCATAGAATGGACGAGGTTTCTATTTTTATCTTTTATTACACAATCCATCTGGACTAAGGCAACTTTCACCTTTTGAGTACTCAATATCTTTCCTCCCAAAAATAAAACTTCTTTACTTTTCAGCCAATTATCTATATTTTAAAAATCCGTCAACCATAATATAGGTAGCCAAAAACATTAGACCAGAGAAAATAAATCTCCAAAATATCAAAGTTTCTGATAAATAGAAAAAAATGATACTAGATACCCCAATAACAATACTCAGATTAATAACTTGCTTTAACTTTTTTCCCATATTATCTCTCCATAATTAAAAAATAATAAATATTTACATATAACTGATTAAAACAATGCTTCCCCTGATTCTAAGTTAAAAAGGTAAATTTTATCTTTATTAAATGAAATCCAGACTATATTCTCCTCTTTTAAATCATTTATAGAACTTTCAATTGATATAAAGGTTAACCCATCTATTTCCAGATGAATATGATACTCTTTCCCTATTGGTTCAATACGTATTACTTTCGCTTGAAATGAATTCTCCTGTTTCTTTTTGTTAATTATTACATCTTCTGGTCTCACTCCAAAGATAACTTGAGATAAATGTTTATTCTTTATAGATACGCTTACCCTGGGTGATAATTTATATAATAAAAATTTTAAATTGACTCCCATAGTTTCTTCTTTTTCTACCAATTTTCCTTCAAACATATTCATAGAAGGGCTCCCGATAAATCCGGCAACAAACAAATTTTTCGGTTTATGATATAATTCAACAGGTGTTCCAATCTGCTCGACATGCCCTTGATTCATTACTGCTATTCTATCACCCATAGTCATTGCCTCAATTTGATCATGAGTAACAAATACGGTGGTAACCCCTAATTCCTCTTGTAATTTTTTTAGTTCTACTCTTGCACTCACCCTTAACTTAGCATCAAGATTAGCTAAAGGCTCGTCCATTAAAAATATTTCAGGATTACGAACAATTGCCCTGCCTATTGCTATTCGCTGTTTTTGTCCCCCACTTAATGCCTTTGGCTTTCTATCCAAAAGATGATCAATCCCTAAAAGATGAGCTGCTTTCTTTACCCTTTTTTCTATTTCTTTTCGATCTATTTTTCTAATTTCTAATGGGAAGGACATATTGTTATATACTGTCATATGAGGATATATGGCATAATCCTGAAATACCATAGCTACGCCTCTTTCTTGAGGTGGTTTAAATATACGTTTCTTTGGAGCGCTGACCAATTCATCTCCAAACCATATTTCGCCTTCATTTATCTCCGTTAAACCAGAAATACTATTTAATACTGTTGTCTTCCCACACCCAGAAGGTCCTACTAATACAAGAAATTCTTTATCTTTAACCTCTAAATTCAGATCTTTCACTCCTATACTTCCATTGTTATACTTCTTAGTCAATCCTATTATCGTCAAATTAGCCACAAGACTACCTCCTACATGCCGCTATATCCACGGATGATATACTTTCCTAAAAATATAAAAATTACTAAAGGGGGTAAGGCTACCCACAAAGCTCCAGCCATTTGAAGATTCCATTCAGCTACAAATGAACCCTTTAAATTTGCCATAGCTACTGTCACCGGTAGATTAGATTTTCCACTAGTTAAAACTAAACCCCAAATAAAGTCATTCCAGATAATTACTACCTGAAGGAGTGCTGCTACCACGAATGGAAGAACAGAAAGAGGCAGAACAATTCTTCTGTATATTGTCCAGATATTTGCTCCATCGGCTTTGGCGGCATTAATATAACTGTCTGGGATTTCATCATCGTAAAAAGTCTTAAAAATAAAACTACACATAGGAATTCCAAATATCATATATAATAAGACCAGAGAACCCAAATTACCAAATAACCCCACTTTAGATGTCGTTTGTACCATCGGAATTAATTGAACCTGAGGTGGAATATACAGAGAAAGGATTACAAAAATAAATAAGATAGTAGAACCACGAAATTTATATTTAGAAAAAACATAGCCGATAATAGAACCAAAAAATGTGGATATCATCACTCCCGACGCTACAAGAATAAGACTATTCATTAATGGACGTTTCAGATATCCAATGGATTCTATTATTTTAGCCATAGTAGGATGCAAAGGTGGAGTAACCGGCGTTGTTAGAATGACTTCTTTTGAACTCTTCAGGGCAGTTACAAGACAACCCCATAATGGAAGCAAGCTCAAAATAACAAATAATATTAGTAAAACGTAAAGTACTATTCGAGTAAGTTTAATGGTTTGCATGTTTATTTTCTCCTATAAACCCGAAATAAAAATGGTACCACAATAATTAGACTAAATCCCAGTATAACGGTAGCATAAGCAGCTCCGTAAGCAAATTTATCAAAAGAAAATGTCTCTTTGTACATAGTTACCCCTAAAATATGGGAAGAATATCCTGGGCCTCCCCTATTTAATACCCAGATAAAATCAAATGCCTTCAAGGCAAAACACATAAATATTATAAATGCAGTTATAAACGAAGCCTTTAACTGAGGAAGGATAACCCGCCAATACAGTGTAAAGGGGTAAGCACCATCCACCTTTGCAGCCGCTATCTGTGATCCGGGTATCGACCTTATCCCGGCCAAGAAAATAACTCCTGAATAACCGGCAAACTGCCAAATAAGGGCGATAACGATACAATACATAACCACATTCTGGTCTATAATCCATCCACTTTTTAAAAATCCCAGTCCCAGTTTTTCCAATAAAAAGTTAATCATCCCTACTCTGGGACTATACATCCAGGCCCATAAGGTAGCAGTAACTACAAATGACATAGAAAAGGGTAATAAATAAATAGTTCGAAAAAACCCTTCCTTCCCAACTTTCTGATCTAATAATATAGCCATAAAAAGTCCTAAAAGAATAACTCCTGGAACGAAAAGCAAAACTAATAATATGTTATTTTTAAAGGAAATCCAGAATAGGGGATCATGGAATAAGTTTATATAATTTTTAAATCCCACCAAATTATAACTCGGTAAAAAACCTTCCCAATCTGTCAGTGATATTATAAAATTCCATCCACTAAAACAGTAATAAAAGAAGAAAATAGCCAAAAGTGGTGGTAAAACAATTAATGTAGTAATTATCTTTTCTTTCTTTTTGAAATTCAACGTAACACCTCAAAAATAGAAAATATTATACTAAATCTAATATAACATTATTATAATTTTAGATATCTTAATCTATTTTAACAATTGTATTTAATATTCTTTAAAGGCGATGGAAGTGAGGATACTACCCAAGGAAAAAGCCCTTGGAGCAGAAACCCTCTCTCCCATTTGACCTTTATTGCTGCCTAAAAAGGTAAAACTTATAACTCCCGTTCACATGATATATTATTAAGGAGTAAGATCCCATTTTTTAGGCCATTCAGTTTTCTTTTGAAGTTCTACAATTGCCTTCGCTGCACTATCTACATCTTTTTTTACACCAATTTCCTGAGAGATTATATCAGTAAGTTTTCCCATGAATGCCGGTGGTGTACCACTCCACATACCCGGACGATAATAAGTTGCTTCACTAAAGTGTACTGCAGAACTATCTCTTTGGTAATTAGAAAATCCACTTCCCATCTCTGCATCAGCCCGGGCCGGTATAAATCCTTTAGGACCGGCAAAAGCACTCTGAGCCTCTTTAGTAACAATTACTTTAAGCCAATTCATAGCTTGAGTAGGATGTTTTGCTCCTTTAGGAAGACTAAAAACATCTAAACTAACGCCAAAAATATCTTTAGCTCCAGGAGCATAGAAAGCATTAAAATCTTCCGGATATTCCTTTCCTGCCACAATAAATTCTCCAGCTCCACAATCACCCATAACACTCATAGCTGCATCACCGGTTACTACCCTAGCCATTGCTACATCCCATGTTAGGGCAGCATGATCCGAATTGATATAATCCAGAATTTTAACCAGCTTGTCTAATGAATCTATAAGTTTTGGATTGGATACTGAAGTCACTTTTCCGTTGATAAAATCTTCGTAGAAGTCGATACCTTCACTGGCAACAAGTGTTCTGAAAATATAAGTTAACGGCCAGGCATTTTTATCTCCGAGGGCAATAGCATCTACCCCTTTTGATTTTAAGGTATCACAAACTTTCCAGAAATCATTCCAGCTATCCGGTTCCGATAAGCCATATTTTTCAAAAATACGAGAGTTGTAAAAGATAACCCCTGCTTGCTGCACACCACATGGAACTGCATAATAATGGCCATCAGGCATTTTACACATATCTTCCACCACATCTGGTACAGCATCCCTCACTTCCGAAGTCCATACTTCATCTATAGGGACAAGCATATCTGCTTCCCAATATGGAACCAATCCAAATGGATAGCTCTGAAATGAATCCGGGGCTTCACCGGCTAGCATCAGAGTATGCATGACTTGACGCATTTCTAATCCACCACCACCAGCTACTGGGCTCTCTAATACAGTGACATCAGGATACTTTTCCAAATATGTACCAACCAAAGCTTCCATTGCGGCTTTTTCGGATCCAGAGGTCCACCAGTGGTATACTTCAAATATCTTTGCACTTTTATCAGCTGCATAACCGAAAATACCAAATCCCAGAATCAAAGTAGTAACGAAAACAACAACCAAAAACGATATACTAGCTTTTTTTATTCTATTCAATTTTTTCACCTCCTTTGTTTTGAAATTAATGGCCTACTATAATTCACCTCTCTTTCCGGCCATATTTAGACTTTTAACTATTCAAAGATTATGTAAAATAATTTTCATATTAGTTATTTTTACTAAATTCTTTCCCTACCTTTACTGTCCTCATAGATTGTTTTATGCTATTTTTTATTAACGAAACTTTATTAAATACTGGTTCAGTCAAGCTCATGGGAGGTTCACTAACCTTAATCAAATTATCAATGCCATATTGGTGGACGATATCGGCATCATATCCAATAAGCGCCGCAATAGCTATTACTGGAATATTATATTTTTTAGCAATTTTGGCTACTCCAATAGGGGCTTTTCCATAAATAGTCTGGCTGTCGATTTTCCCTTCGCCCGTAATTACCAGGTCAGCATCTTTTATCGCCTCTTCTAATTTTACTACTTCAATTACAATATCAATGCCCGGTCTAAGCTCTGCGTTTAAGAAGGCCATTAGACTTGCCCCCAAACCTCCGGCTGCCCCTGCTCCCGGCATATCTTTTATATCCTTATTTAAATCTCTTTTTATCATTTTGGCAAAATGAGCCAGAGATTTATTTCTGGAGTAGCTCCTTTCTGAGGTCCATATACTCTGGAAGCACCTCTTGCCCCACAAAGTGGGTTAGTTACATCGGAGGCAACTAATATTTTGGTATCAGACAAACGCTTATCCATATGTCTAATGTCAATCCTGCTAATTTTTTTCAGTTCTCCTCCTCCGAAACCTATCTCTTTTTCTTCTTTGTCTAATAATTTGGCTCCCAAAGCCTGGACCATTCCAGCTCCTCCATCATTGGTAGCACTCCCCCCAATTCCAATTATCATCTTTCGGCATCCCTGGTCTAAAGCTGCTCTAATTAACTGGCCAATTCCATAGGTAGTAGTTATTAAGGGATTCCTTTTATTCTCTGGGACTAAAGTTAATCCAGATGCTTCAGCCATCTCGATAACTGCGGTCTTCTTGTCCCCTAAAATGCCGTAGGAAGCTAAAACTTCTTCTCCTAAGG
>LDZT01000023.1_pt1 | contig 21228 bp, 38 predicted proteins | sample 615521 | NCBI WGS metagenome assembly LDZT01 (sample SAMN03408292, study PRJNA278302) | terrestrial metagenome | isolation source: oil reservoir sample SB1 | place: USA: Alaska, North Slope, Schrader Bluff formation | collected 2011-09
CGTGTGGGTGTGAGCACTACGGCGGCTTATTCGGGTGCGGGTGTCGGTGCGCGCGCAACGTTTATTGAGGCGATAACATGACCGGAAAAGTGAAAGGCGACACAAACCAGCCGCCAAAGATCAGTATTGGGCGGGAGTATGTATATCTCCGATCCAACATTGAACAGGTGACAGATACAGATGAGTTTGGAGAGGAACGGACATACTGGCAATGGGATGAAGAGATCGTGCCACTGAAACAGTATATCGAGCAGATCGTATCGAGAGCGGATGATTCGGAAGACGCAATCGCCGAACTCTCGATCCTCATTGTAGGAGGTGCAGTATGATATTTGATGAGAACAGCGGTCTTGTCAGGATCTGGGTACGGCGGATTCAGTCGGGACAATCAACAATAGATGATGTACCAAATTTATCTAATTTACGTGATATAATTGCATCAATATTAAATATTGAAATACCGGGAGATTAAAATGTATAGTAAAATAGCACATGGCTTAGCAACTGAAGAGGAGATTGTTATTCCCATTCCAACAGCATGTGTAGTTAAATCTTTAACGTTTACAAATAAATCATACTGGAATAGATCTATAGACATTAAATTTGCAGATACTTATTTCCTTTATAAATATCAGATATCGGGCTATAGATTGTTTGAAAATACAGTTATTATTCCGGCATTAGACCACATTATTCACGATGGGGAAAGTATAACTATAAAAGTAAGTGATGATAACTCTATTGAGTATCTGATTAGTGGTGAGATATTTGACTAACCAAAAGGTATATATAATACCAGATGATTATATTACTAACCGAATATAATTTCATCTTTTTTTATGGAGGGGGATTATGGATTATAGTTATTATATGAAATCTCCATTTTATGAGTTTTCTCAGCAATTAACCGAAGAGGGGAATACTGATACGTGGAGCATAGAAGGAGCTAATCACGGTTCATTGCAGTATATCATTACTGATTACGCTGCATCTATTACCGTGACACTTCAAGTATCGAATGATGGAACAAACTGGATTGATTATAAAGATTCAGGTGCAGTTACCGGTAATACTTCTGGAATGATTTTCTTAAATGAAAAGGTTAATTATGCTAGAGCAAAGTATACAGGAACTGGAAAAGTAAAACTAATATTTATAGGAGGATAAGATTATGACCGCAGGTTTAAGTCGCCGTATGAATCGGATTGTCGTTAATGATTTAGAGATCATTGATGATACTGTTGTAAAAGGAGATCTAATGGTTGAGAAAGATCTCAAAGTAAATGGAGTTATCGCTGGCAATATCACTGGAAATTTAAGTGGGGATGTTTTGCCCGAATCTAAGTTAGCAAGTACTGTTGAACTTATAGTAGGAACAGAAGAGATTGTATTAGATGGTGCATCATCTGTAACTACACTTGACATTCCAGCAAATTCTATTATATATCTTGTAAAGTTAATTAACAAGAAAGCGGTTACTGATGACGATGGTGATGATACTTATGTCGTTGCATTCTCAGGAGGTTCAACCGAAGACATTAATAGTGGAAGTCCTGTCGCTAAGGATATGAATACTAAAGTGACTGAGAAATTCAATAATATACTAACTGACGGAACTACAAATATTACCTTTACTCCTAACGGAACAAACTTTACGGGTGGAGTAGTTAAAGTAGAGGTATTTTACGGAGTAGTTGAAGCATTACCCGATTATACAGATAAATCAACTATGACTGTTATTATTCCAGAAGAACTTGTTAAGGATGAGGCATTCACCCTTAAAATTGAGGAAGCAGTAGACTTTTGGGGAGATCCACTTACAGGAACAATCAATGTCACCGTAGCAAGTGATGTTTCCGCAGATCCACATCCAATATCAGGTGTCGTATTTACAGAAGGTAGTGCTACACTAGAAGGGTTAGTTTTAAATACTGAAGGTGAACAGAGTATTACCGTAACAGTTGTAGGTGTAACAGATCCAGTTGTATTAGTTAGAGATGTATAGGAGAAATAATTATGTTTGAGATAGGTGAAGTAGTAGAGCATATTCTTGACGATGAGTATATGCAGGTTATAGAAGTATTGGCTAATAATGAAGATCCTAACTTAGTTAAATATGCATGCAGGACAAAGAGAAAGGACGTAGTTCCCTTTTACGGATGCGAATTAAAGTCTTCGGACTCATTTAAGTTACGGAATCGCAAGAAGTTATAAGGTGAATCTATGGAGATTATAACCTCATCATTTTTTGAAATATTAATAATTGTCATTTCAGCCATTATTGTTTCCATACTTACTTATATAGCGGTAACATTACAAAGTTCATTAAAGAAGATAGAGTTACATAATAGACTTTTGTATGGAGAAGACGGCGTATGGGATGGTTTAGTCTCTAAAATGAATAGGATGACGGAAACTCAAAATCTATCGACTACTGCTTTAGTAGGTATTATAAAATTTTTACACAAAAATGAATTGATTAATTGTAATGATGATCTTATGGTTATTCTGAATCGATTAGACGATACGAGGTCTGAATACTTTTCAGGCGATAAGCGTGTTTAACTATATCGAAGTCAGGATTGCTGTTACGGATTTCCTTTAATTCATTTTTAGCTATTTTTTCGACTTCACGAAGATCATAATTACATTTTATGATAGTAAAGTTTAAATACGAGAGAAGTTGCCCCTTTCTTATCTGCTCTTCTTCAGTTTGCTTACGATGTGCTAGCTTCTTTTTCTTACGAGTTAGATAATTTATCTGGAAGTCGCACTCATCTTCAACCATAGTGTATACTGCATAAGCTTCCATTTTCTTTTGCTTAAGTTTTAATATCTCCATATTTAACTCATGCAGTCTCATGTCATACAACCATTCCCCGGTTATAGGATTAATTGCCATCTCACACATTAAATCATGGAGATGTTGATGAGATATCCCCATCTCTTCTAATTGCTTATGAACGTTATCTGGAACATTAACCGTTACTTTCATATTAGTATCAACTCTCTACCCTGTTTCTTAAGAAGTCCTGCTTCAGTCATTGACTTAACAATGTTAGCTAAAGTTGTTGCATCCCATCCATACATTAAACACCATTCTATCATTTTATTAATATCAATGGAATTACCGCATGACGATATGATATTGGATACCATAGAGAAGTCTATTCCTTTCTGAATATCATTACGCCATCTCTTCTGTTGAGTTATAATGCGTTCAATCGTATCATCATAAATGCCAACATCTACATTTCTTCCAACACCATACTTAGCAAAATTATATCCTAAAACGAGAGAGTCAAAGTAATCAGCCTCAAAGTTATAAAGACCTAGTTTCTGATACAATTCATCTACAGTATCATCAAATGTAACCTTCTTAATCTTCTTAATGTCATTATTAAATTCTTTAATCCTACCATGTAACTGATTAAGTTCACGCATATTAGGTGCTAAATTTCTAGCCTGAGATTGAACTTTAAGAAGATGTTTGTTATCATTTGGTGTCGGGATATACAACATATATATAAACCTTCGCCCTAATCCCGATGAAATATCCAGTCTTGTTGGCTGAATGCCCGACCATAGGGTTAAACGCGTAGTATATGCGAATCCCCCGCTTGCCATATCTTTGTATACCCGTCCGTGATCTAAGATAGCAAGTAGCTGTGATTCAAACTGGTTATTAAATTGAGACTTCATTGCTTGTGTTATACCCGAAAACTCATCAACCATAACTATAGAATGTTGAAACTTCTCAGCTAATCCTTCTCTCCGTTCACCAACACTAGTTGTTCCAATGAATGATGCTTCATTAACTGACTGTCGATGAATCATTGATGTTCCTACATCATGAAAGATTGCTGTCTCACTACCTCCCATCTGAGTAAGATAGTGTGTCTTCATATATCCGGGAGGGGATACGAAGTTTAGATGAACACGGATATTCGGAATATTCATGTTCTTATAATACACTTTATTCTCATTATTATATATATTAAAGTTGTGACATACATAGGATATTATGTAATATGGAGCATAAATATCGTGTAGGTAACAGTTCCTATACTCAAGCTCCTTCATTATCTCATCGTATATTCCCGTCATTATGCATCGTTCCGTGTAATACTGATAATATGCGCTCTGACTTTACTTTCCCAATGTATTTTATTTTACTGATTTCCTTTGGAGTTAACATTGCTATAGTTGCTATACTACCATACTTGTTAAATAACTCATCAACAGATGTCATAGGGATATTAAATAACCGTGAAAGTAATACTCGATGAGTTGACCGTGATGGAATTCTATACTTACCCTCATCTATCTGTCGCATGAATTGAATAACAGAATGAATGCACTCCAATTCGTTATCAGCCCAAAATACATGCATATTATACCTTACGGCAACAGAGGCAATAGCACCAAACAGCATATCTTCAGAGCAAAAGATCTTCTTATATCTTAATGCCTTACAATAATCCTTGACGCTTCCTACTACCATAAATACATAAATCTTCTTATGTGTTGCTATACGATTTAATTGACTGTCGAACCTCCCATCAATTATACTGGAATGTAAATCTGAAATGGTCTTTCGCTCACATATTACTTTATCTGTTACGTAGTCTCCTTCTTTTATCTTTTCTACACACCATTCTATCTCAGGATAAATCTGTCGTAATTTCTTAATTAAGTCTGGTGGCTCTCTATTATCAATAGTTATTTTAATAGATACCACGCCCCGAATGACTCATTAAGTAAACTTCTTCAGGTGATAGTTTCTTATATTCATCATTAGGAAGACCAATTACAACCTCATAGATATGACTATTAAGTATCAGTCTTGAACACATCATACATGGATAATTTTCAAATATCTCATTGTTAGGTTTTAAGGATACAACATATAATGTTCCTCCATACGATAACCTACCTGCTTGCAGTAATGCGTTTGCCTCAGCATGAACCGAATTACAAAGCTCATATCGTGTTCCTGATGGTATATTATATTCTACCCGAAGGCACATCTCACGGTCTATACAGTGCGGAGTGTCTACAGGTGCGCCATTATATCCGGTAGAGACAATATGATTATATTGATCGACCACTGTTGCTCCTACCTTCGCTCGTATGCATGTGGATCTATGTGCAACCGCCTCTGTTATTCTTAAAAAATTTTCATGTAGTCCATCTCTCATTATAACACCTTTAGTATTGCTGCGGCTCTATCAACTGAAATAATCGGGATATCAGTGTATTTACGCATAACTGCACGATAATTAGGGTTATCCTCTACATAGAAGTCACATTTTTCAGTCCGCAGATGTTTGCTTTTCATTCCGGCGATATGATCTTGTGAGTAATTATGCTCATTATTCATGTATAATTTTTTAGGAAATACACCAAGTTCCTTAAGAAGCTCTGTCGTTTCCATTCCAATACTGTAATGCCTACCAGTAATGATAAGATCTATCTCATCAATGTATTCCGCCACTAGAGGATTAATAAATGGATCATCATCTATCGTTATGGTCGATTTCTTTGCTGTTGTCTTTACTAATGTGTCGTCTAGATCCCATCCAATGTTCATCTTGTAAACCTCCGTCCTGAAGCAAAATCTTCTACGGTCATCACAAATGGCTTTTGTAATCTCTCCCATTCATTTAGGTTGGAAGAGTTATTACATCTAATTACAACACCATCTAATATATTATTATATACTAAATAGTTCCGTAATGTATACTTTACAGTCCACGCACCGATAAGAACGTCATCGACCATTAATATATAAATGTTAGTATTATTCCTCGACATTGGAATTACCTACACCAAGTCTAGATAATAAACGCCTATATTTATAATCATAGACATTATTGTAGCAGTTATAAACATCATGATGCCTACTACCTAAAATATTTATAAGACCATCTATAGTGATACTAACGTCAACTGCCTCCCCAATAATTTTTTTATGATTAGTCTCGCCGTTTATGTAATTAAGAATTTCAATACTAAGCTCATTCATTTCCTCAATTACCTTTAGGAGCTGATAATTCTCTCCAAACTTCTCTACACATTTATCAGTTATTTCCTTCGGTATCATGTTATCACCATTAATAAAAATAAGTTAGAGTAACCTTAGTTACCGGGTGAAAAGAACCCCGACAGCAGCATTATAATCACTTGTAATATTAATGGTTTGCTCGGTTCTATATGGTTTGTTCTCGTTCACTTTGTTTGTGGGAACAATTACGTTTGCGGTGTTTTGATCAACCCAAACTCTGTTCTTAGGATTACGCGAGATTGCCTTCAACTTATTAGCCATTTCTGCTTGAGTTACAGATACAGCAGTTCCGCGTTTAACCCAATGAGTTTCGTCAACCTTACTCCACAGGGTATCACGGTTAAATACAACTGCGTCAACCTTTACATCTACATTTGTCAGATTCATACTCAATCCTCCAAGATCGTGTCTAACATTTTCTTTGCCAATACAACAGCACCATCATCGTATTTATGATAGATGCGTTCTCCGGTGTCTAGCTTATATGTATTCAACTCTACACCTTCACTTTCTCTATACGCACTACGAGTATATATTGGTTGTCCGTTAATTAAGATACTTACTGTAATCATATACCATAACCTCCAGCCATGTATAATCCTTCTTTCCGACCATGTTTATATGCTGATATCGCTTCGCCACTTTTAGTGTTAAGAATAGTAATCATCATCATACGTTTACCATTCACTTCCGCGCATACATAATTAGCTAATTCAAGGTTCTTGGGTATCATTACTGATATCCCCTTAGCATTTCTACATCAGTTTCATCTCCACCCATTTGAAGATCAAAGTTAATCATCGGATACTCAACATCATCATCCTCAATATCGTCATCGTCATTGAATAACATACAGAATACAGTATCTACCATATCACTAATCACTGCTAACTGACAGAACTTATTACCATTAGCATGATGAAGTCCAAATATACAACTGTCTCTACATTCTTCACAATTATCTCTCATATACTGCTTAATAAGAATATTAATAACAAATATTGTATCGTAATCACTTGGCATTTAAATATCACGCCCATAAACAGGAGTAAATTTCCTTTTTCCATTTACATCAACATAGCATAATGGTTGATTACTTGAACGTAGAGGCGGGGAAAAATTAACAGTTACTCCTCCTTCTGGATATTTAAACCAAGAGCATTCATATCTGATACACTGATGAATATCCCATGCCATGCTAGCAGTTGGATTAATTACATCAGAAAAAATACCATGATATGAATTACGGCTTAACTCAGGATACACTACTCCCTTTATCCCGTGTAATAATGCATCCATCTTTTCATAATCAAACTTCCTATCTAAGAATAGGTATCGAATATGATCGAACTGCCCCATGATGATCCGGGAGTATAATTCCAGCGAATCCATGATAGTTTGTGCCTGTTCCAGATTAACAATGATGGTAACTCTATCAGAGGCATCCACATTGTTGATTTTAGCCACTTTCTCCTTGTCAGCCATACCAAACATCCTGTAAAAATTAAATGCCTTTAAAACGCTACTGTGCAGCTTGTCTAGTTGCCTCTTCAATCACGGAATTATATAAAAAATCATAATTCTCCTCACCTAGTTCTACTACAGTCATACCTTTACATTTGGTTACATGTTGCTTTAATGTTTCAACTGATCCTTCAAAAAATATTACAAATTGTCTCATCTGTTACCCTTCCTCCTCTTGTCCGTCTTCCTTGGGGTTTTTATCCGCTTTATATCTCTTTTCTTATAAGGATTCCTTTCTTCACTCATATTCATCATCCAAAAACATATTACATAGCCCACATCTAATGAATTTTTGTGAACTACATTTATACTGATATGTATTATTCTCAATGGAATCTCTTAGCTTGTCAATCTGTTTCAGTAGTGCAGATCTAGCATGCTTAGTGTCTTTTACATTCCAAGTCTTAATCTCTTTATGTCTAGGATAATAAACTCTAAATTCAGTAACAGTATTATCAGGGTAACATTCTTCAAATAACATCTTATAGAACCATAATTCTTGTCTAACAGTAACATCTTTCATTAATCCAGTTTTATATTCAACTAATCTTACTTCATTATGGTTCTCATCAATCCAGTCAATGCGATCTATAGTTCCTGTAAATCCTAATACTGGAGCATCTAATTGTAATTCAGTACCAAAGATTCCACAATACTCAACACTTTTACGCTCCTCTTCCTGTTTTATGAACCACTCAAACATCTCTCCCTCTATATCAATATATTTATCGGGAAGTAATGAAAGAGCTTCTTCAGGTGAAAGTCCTGATATAATATAGTCATCATACAACTTATGAACTCTCGTTCCTATCAACATGTTTTGAGTCTCTGGTGTTTTTACCCCATCTATATATTTAATCTTAAACTGTATAGGGCAAAAATCATATGACATTACATGTGACTTTCTTATTTTATCAAGCACTAGTTATCACTTCCTTATATATATCTGCCGAAACACTAGACAAGAATTTATTTACATAATGCTTATCCGAGTGGTATATGTGTGCTGATGCAGCTAGAGTAGTTAATGTTCCTAACTGTAATCCCTTAAAGTTAGGATGTTTAGATAGGCGTTCAACAATGCTTTCAGCAACAGAGATTATTCCCATCATATTAGCACCATAAGCCATCAACTGATCGTTACTCCTATAAAGAACAGTAGTATATAACTTATTCCCACGAACTACAAACTGGATAGTCTGAATACATGGTTTAAACTCAGCCTTTAAGTCATCGCGGGTATCCCATAAATGAATAATCGCTTGTCTGGATATAGGATTTTTAATAAGTGTATCTACACAATAATCAATTTGATTCATTCCAAAGTGATAGATTATCCTATTACCATATGTATATGAGTGATTAAATCCGGTTGAGGTAGATTTAATTTGTTCAATGTAGGTCATTAACGCTTTATCCTTTATAGGGTAACACTCATGTAAAATGGGAGAATTAATATCATGAATCTCTATATGAAGATTCAATAACTCTCTGGTATTTCCGACATCTTCACCTAACAACCAAACGGCTGATATCGCCTTCAATTGTGCATCACGAAGATCTTTCGCATTAATCAACATATTTTATATCTCCATCAGGTATATAATCGCTCATTATTATTAATAATTGCGTCATAAGCATGATTAACCCAGAGTTATAAATTACATGATCAAACTCATGAGCAGGCAGCATCGACCTATATACATCGCGATTAACCCGTTCCTGATCTACCCTGCCATTATGTCGATTAATTACCTTTATAGCAATAATGGTAAACCTATCGCTATACCTCCTTTTAAAGTATCTATACCCTATCTCATCTATAACGTATACCTGAGCAGGTTTAACGTCTTTAAGAAGCCCTGCATACCTATACCCCCCGTATTCTGTAATTGCTATAGTTTCTAACTTGATTAGATTATCAAATGATTCCTCAGTCAGGAATATGTGAGCAGTATCTGTTATTCCGCGTTTAGGTCTTGTAGTGTAAGAAGGCTGAAGCGGAATACCAAATAGATATTTCATAGTATTAGCAACGAATGTTTTTCCAGATCCAGAATCACCAATAAGACAAAAAAATATTGGTTTATCTTTATATTTCTCTTCCATTGCCTCATAAATTAAATTTCCAAAGTTTACCATATTAACCACATCTTGAATAACCACATGCTTTACAAGTGATACATCCTTCAGTAAATGCTAATGGCTCATTGCACTTAGGGCATTTAGGGATATCACTAGGAATTATAAGCGTAGGAATTATATACTCAGGTTTTAGTGTTCCGTTAGCACACTGCTCTAGACATGAACCTATAATGTGTGAACATGATAATCCCTGAGCATTAGGATTGTTTTTAGCAACAGTGCATTTTTCTGTCTTTAATTGATCAATAATATAATTTAAATCAATTCCCGCTCGTATATTAGCAGAAGTCATACGAGCAACTGCATTTATATTTGCAGTGCATCCACCTTCACTATTCTTAATGAAGATAGCGAATGGGAGTCCTTTCTCATCTAATGTGATTGTTAGCCATAATGTGCCACATCCTGTTTTTCGTCTAACTGTGATAGAATACATTACATCCGGGTGCGACTTAGGTATAATGCCTTCTGTTGACTTTTCTTTAGACGTTGAGATAACTTCGAGATCTCTACTTCCTGCTCTATAAATCGTAACACCTTTAATATTGTTAGCATAACACATTTCATAAATATCACTCACATCTTTAACTGTAGCTTCAAACGGAAGATTCACTGTTTTAGACACACTCATTTCAATGCCTTCTTGTGCTGCTGCTAATGCCATGACGTGCTGCTCAGGTGTTAAGTCAATCGCAGTTACAAAAAGTTCCCTCGTTTCTGGATTACAATCTAGACAGTCCTTAATAGTTCCATGCCTATACATATGCTCCATAATAACATTACGCCTAATATCATCGTAATTGTCTTCTAAATGCTGCTTAAATAGCGGATGAACAACTTTATACTTTACTGGTTCTCCCTTTCTCCAGATTATTCTATCATATACATACGATGTATTAGGTTCAATTCCAGAAGAACAGTCAGCGATGATAGAGATACTTCCTGTAGGAGCTACACATGTTACGGAAAGGTTATTATAGCCCATTTTATCACTATATTTTCTAGCAGTATTAGTTAGAAACTTACACAGTTCACGAATAATAACATACGATTGAGGCGTTCCATATCTAATTCCACGCTTTATAAGATAATCATGAACACCCATTACTCCTAACCCGATACGTCTAAACTTCTTAGTCATCATCTCAATTTCTTCATTAGGATAGAGATTACGATCTATAACACTATTTAACGTATCAACAGCAATCATTATGTCTTGTCCGAGATCAGCCGTGTTCTCATACAATGACACATTAATAGATCCTAGATTACATGACTCTCCACCGCCGGGAGTGGTAAGTAAAATAGCTTCCGAGCAATTATGTGTTTGACAATGAGATAGAGTAAATTCATGATCGCCATCATAAACTTGAAGATCATATACGTCACTAATAATATCAGTATTTCTAATGGATTCTATTTTAATCTTATCATATACCCTTTTCTTAATCATAGAATTTATAGAATTATTTTTATTGGTATGCGTTAATGTAAAAATATTTCTAAATCTATAAATATCTTTAATATTTACTTTGTATATTGTATATTCTCGTTCATAATCTTTACCATTTGGAAATGATACATCAGTCGCCACTTCCTTATTTATTGATGTTTGAATACCATAAAACCCAAGAAGTTCATTTACATCATACGCTAATTTCTTTCTTGATGATGCGAATATAAACTTCTCACCACTTTTATATTTATTTGAGTTATTTATGGATGCATCGGCAGAAAATAACCCATCTATAAATCCTCGATTAAATGAATCACTCATATCTGTAAACATTGAATTTGGAAGTCCATGTTGTTTACCAGAAAATCCATATTTTTTAAATAAATTATCGAGCTTATGATTTATAACTGAAATTTCAATCCAATTTTGTTTACCTCTATTTCGCGCAGTTGGATTATATTTTTCACCAGTAATTGATGTTAACGTATCTCTTATTTTATCATAAATTCCATTTTTAATATCGGATTCTCCAAATACAAATCCATATTGGTGTTTTCCATTATCAGCCCGTTGTGTAATTGAGCCATCTCCATAATTCCACCCAATTAAAAACCCCTCATCATATGTGCCAATATTACCAAATGAATAATTCCATTTTTTTGTTGGTAAATACATTCCCGGCTTAAGTTCAGATGTTGTTAATTTACCATACTCAGTTGTAACCCAATAATGTTCGGGCGTAGCATAATAAGTTATATTACCATTAAGTTTTACTTCCATAATTTGTTTATCTTTACCTGATAATATACACCTTGCCTTAGAAAATCCTGAATTGGATGGAACATAAAATTCTTTATCACATAAATCTTTAACTTCAAATATTCCATTTTTAGTTAAAACTTTAGTTGTTGGAAGTAGTGATGGATTCTGACCATAACGATACTTATCAATCTCTGCATGCTTATTATCCAGTCGCTTAATCGTGTCTATAAATATAACTCCCGGCTCTCCATATTTCCAAGCGGATTCACAGATTAAATCCCATAGTTCACGCGCTCTCATTTTCTTTCGTATATCCCCAAACTCCATTACCCATACGCCATCATTCTTTACACGATCCATGAACTCATCTGTAATACGAACTGATATATTCATGTTACTGAGTTTACCCTCTTCCGTTTTACACTTAATAAAGTCCACAATATCAGGATGAGATACATCAAGAGTGGATATTGATGCCCCTCTTCTCTTAGCACCTTGTTTAACAGTATCTGCAACCTGATCAAACAATTTTATGAATGGTATTATACCATCTGATGTTCCACCTGTAGAACCAATCTTTGAACCTTTAGGACGTAAAACACTAAAATCGATTCCTACACCACCGCCCATCTTAAATACTTTAGCGGCTCTTTTAGCAACTACATCTGTAATTGAATCCATACTATCTTCCATACCTAAAGCAAAACAAGATGATAACATAGGGAAGTCAGTTCCGGCATTCATTAATGTAGGAGTTGACGGTATAAACTTTTTATCACTCATTAAAGTATACAACTGATTATACTTCTTCTCATCATCAGGGAATAAGTACATAGCAACTCGATTACAAAGGTCTATCCAATCTTCCTCATGTGGTAATAAATATCTATCCCTTAATAAATCATTAATCAATTTTATTCCTCCTTACACCATTCAGGTATACTAGCGCGTAATGCATTTTTAGCCTCATTTAGTTTGTCAGCATGGTATTTAATTGATTCTGCTAGAGCATCTTTCTCACGATCATGCTTATCATTTCCAGTTCTAATATATTTTAGATGCTCCCATACTAGAAAAATATCATCTATAGATCTAGACATAGAGAAACTAGCGATATATAAGTTAATTTCAAGCTTATCAACTTTCATATGTTAATCCTCCAATTCCTTAATTTTAAATTTATCCATTTGATCCTCAACAAATTTAATCACTAAATCAATATCCTCGCCCTCATGCGGTGTAACGGCTAATGATGGTTCTCCATATAGAATAAATCTTACTTCACTATAATAACTTAGCCACTTAGGGCTTCGAGTTAATACAAATCCCCATAAAGCATATTTGTATTGCACATTAACTACTGAAACTGACTTATCGGGATGGTATATATAGTTACATCCAACTACAATTCCGAGATTTATTATTTCATCTAATCTGTCAATATATCTAATAAGTAGATCCTTACGATTATCAGATACCATTTTAAAATCATATGTATCGTTATTCATAGTGTATAGTATAACCATATTAAATCCCCATCGATAATCCATTAATAACAAATCTGTTAACTTTAGTGTTATCAAGGCGGAAAGTATCAATTCCCATCGTTAAATATTCTGACTTATCATCCACATATACATGACCTGAAACTTCCCTAACTGGAGTATCACGGACTGGAACTCTATGTGTTCTTAACCCACAGTTCCATAACTTATGAACCTGATAAGGGGGGATATATATTCGGTAACAAACTTTACAATCATATTCCTTTTTACCGCCTTTTCCATCAGGCATCATCTGTTTACACTTCTCCTTAGACATCTTAATCGATGATTTAATATTTAATGTTTCAAGAAGACGCTGAACTTTATACAGGAAGGGATAGTTTACAGAGGATATTGATATAGAACCCGCTTTATCGTGTTTAGTTCCATCAGAGTCAATTAATCCTGCAAGCCACTTAAGTTTAGTATCAACTGTATACATGTATAGAGGAACAAAATCACGCTCATAGTTACAGTCAATCCTAACGGTTAGTCTTACTCCATCATCATGAACATTTTTAATAGGTGTTATATGATGAAGAAGTCCTCTCTTACCACCGTAGAGAGCTATAAAGGTGTATCCTCCACGACTAGCAACCCATCCGTCACCTGCAAAGAAACCCGCAGTGTAAGGATCAGAAGACATTAACCTTTCTCCATCCAATACAGGATAGTCAGGAATCTTTAATTTAGATCCATGACATAGTTCTCTAACTTCCACCTTTGAATTGTCTTCTAGTAAAATGTTATCATATCTATCGCAGTCTACTGTAAGTCCATTATTGCTAGTAATTTTAACTACAGCATTAGCCTGATCCTTATTCTTAACGACTGTAGCCCATTTCCATCCATCTAATCCCCATACGCCAACACGTTTATTCTCTAAGGAACTAACGGGCATATATCCACGATTAGTAAAAAGCAACGAATTTCCTAACATATTACTCAGTCTCCACTAGCATATACTTTACTATCTCAAATCCATTAGGATATCTACGCTGTAATTGCTCCGGATTAAACATAGCTAAATGTCTTTTAACGTTACTATGACTAGTCCATATCTTACCATCGGGATTGTCAAATTCCTTATTTATACCGCCGTATGAATATAAATTCTTACCGACACGAATCTTATAAACGTATTCCATTACATCCACCTCGTTAAGTTACTTTGCATATCAATGACCTCATCCCATGAAACACCAAGAGAGGTTAAATAAGATTTAAATTTATTCTTAATCGTTTTCTGAGCCATAGTTTTCCAATCTATGCTACATACACTTTGAACCTGTTCGATATTAATATTATCGTCTATACACAGTTCCTTGACCGGACGAGTCGTATACAATAGCTTAGGTTTCATATGTCGATCTAATGAAATACCTAAAAGCTGCTTTGTATTCTGTAATCCGCGCTGATGAGGACTAGTTCTATTGGTAGATCTAATGGCTTTAGGAATAGCACACTTAAGAATGTCTACCCTACCCTGCTCAATATCAAGCATCGTCTTTCTAATATATGCAAATGCTTTCTCTCTATTTCCCTCCACTAATAGAATGTTAAAAAACTTAGTCATAGTCTCTTTAGTAATTGGAGCAGCATCACTACGTTTAAGCTCAAGCCCTTTATAGTATAGCTTATCAACTTCTTTCCCATCTTCCCATATTAGATGACCGATGTATCGTTTACGTGCCGCTTCTGTGGAATTATTCTTTAGCTTATACATAATAGTTCTAAACATCTGCTCCATTTTTATTTTGATAGGAAACTTAATGTTACCACCATCTCTTTTAAGCCAAACTAACATGTAACTATTTATCTTACTCTCAAGTTCTAATCCTTCTTCTACACTACGGATTGGTTTACAATAACATGAATCAGTATCACCGTAACAAACATCATATCCGCACTTATTAATGAAACTAGCAATTACCTTAATAATCTCCTGTCCTTTAGATGGAATAGAAGCTGCTACTTCTGGATTATACATTTTAAATCCAGAATAACCAATAACCCCATAATAAGAGTTGATAATATATTTTAATGATTGCTCGGTGGTCTTAAGAGTCGATCCACCTTCTCCCCTCAATCGCATAGCACGAAGCTTCTCTCGTTCAGCCATAAGACCAAGGATTGATTTAGGAATCATACTGAATGCATCAGGACTGATATCATAGGAGACAATTATAGTAGGGTATAGAGCGGCTACATCAAACCCCGCAACGTCCTCATGTATCCCCGGTTCTGGAGATAATACGAAAGCACCCGCAAACGGCATATTCTCGTTCTTCTGTCTAGTAGGTAGAGGATTTTTAAACTCATGCATTAAGTTATACTCAACGATACGTGTTTTCTGAGCAACATCTATGAGCTTAATCCCCACTAACTTACGGACACCTTCATAAAAACTAATCAATCCGCACTTCTCATTAATTCTCTGTAATGCTATAACATCGTTCATTGAGTATTCAACTATCTTTTCCCATTCATCGTTCTCAATCATCTCTTTAATCATTATACCATAATCATCATACACAAAGTCACCAAACTCAGGTTGAGCAGATATAAACTTCAAAGCATAAGATTCCATTTGACCTAGAGGTTTACTCCAATCAATGAATACAGCCTGTAAATCAAGATGTGATCTTCCGGGGAATAAAGACCATTGGTTAATCTTAAGGTAAGCATGCCTAGAGAATCCAGTTATGTCAGCACCAATTTTAGTAGCTCTATTCCTAATGTATGGAACATCGAAGCCTTCAGAATACCATCCCGTTAAAACATCTGGATTGATATTGTAGATCCAATCAGAAAATCCGCGCAATAATTCTGATTCACTGGAATAGTTAAATTGCAAACTATTATCTAATACCTGTCTAGCATTTAATGTAAACACTACTGGTTCTTTAGCATATGAGTCAAATGCAGAGATAACAACGATTGGATAGTCTGCCTTTTCTGGTTCTGGAAATATATCACGCTCTGATGACACTTCAATATCAAAGTAAACTATTCTTGGTATTTTAATCCCATCATATTCGATAGGAATAAGATGATCGTCTACAGCATATTTAATACCCTTATCTATACGGTATCGCATATCTAGAGGCACATCAGCGTCAAATGTATACGGATACTGTTCACGCGCCGACTTCATCTCATAGTGATTATTAACGAATACCCGCTTAACCCTTTCATTAAAACAGTTATACACCGCCCTATCTTCTTCACCATGAACATAAAAGTATGGTCTAAAGCGCTCAATCACCTGAGTCTTCATTTTATTGGTCTCAGCGTTTCTCAAAAATAGTAGAATGATAGACTTTCCAGATCTATCAAGAGTAACTTCACTGTTCTCTACAATCCAAGCCATATCATCACGCAATTGTAATGCCTACGTTATCAGCCAAATGTGATACAATCTTATCCCATGTCGGATTTTCAATCACTCTTTCATTTGAGAGTGAGAATCTATCTTCAGTAATAGTAAGTTTACGTGTCTTACCATTATATTCTAACTTTCCGCAAATATCAACCCAACTTGGAACAGAGCTATGCCATTTAGCTTGTTTATCCGATGTTTCAACCCCACCATTATATACTGATGCTGTAGATCCAATGAAGATGATATTTAAACCACAATGCTTTAATGGTTCTGTAATAGAGAAGTATTTCCTGTCTCTCTTAGACCATTCAGTTCTTAACGGTTTAGTTCCATCCTTTGTCCTAGAGATGTTTTCCTGCTCATCTAACCATATGTTACACATGGTAAATAACTCAGATACGGGATCAATCACGATAGTTCCATGAGGATTGTCCTTAGCTCTATCACATAGATTAGCTACAGCTTCTTCTAAAACGTTAAGAGTATAATCATAGTCTACCTTATTTGTTTTAGGATTAAGTTTTGACACATTAAAGATATTAATATCTTCTTCAGTTTCAAAGAACTTATTATCAACACCCTTCTTTAGAATACCTTTTGCCGTGATATCAATGTCAATGTAATATATCGGCTTAGGTGCTGTTAAAGCTAAATGAGTTTTACCTGCCTTCGGATTTCCAAAATATCCTAACTTTAATCCCTTAACAACCTCTAAATCAACGGCAGGAACAAAAAGTTGATCTGAGGAAATAGAGGGCGTTTTAGCCTTACTTCCAAATGCCATTTAAATCACTCAAGATCGTCCATTAGCTCTTGAACAACACTGTTCTTAGGACTGGTAACAACACCAAGGACGTTAAGTTTTAAGGTGTCACCGTTAACTCTCACCTGTCCTACAACAATTACTTCATTACCGGGAACGATTGAACCCATTAGGTCAAAAACTTCCTCATTATAGTCATAACATGGAATAGGATCAATAATTCCGGTATCATCTAATAAGATACAACGTGAACCAGTCTTCACAATGTCATATGAATCTCTAACATATCCATGTGTAATGACAATATCCCAATCGGCACGGTCATAAAGCTCATCAAGTGAACACATTTCATCCACTTCAAGATTGTAAAGCTTATCCCACATCTCATGATAGTCAAATACATGAACACGATCTCCAGATGTCGGTTTGATAAACTTACCAACATATCCAACCATATTATACTCGCCGAATAGCATTGGCTGGAAAACATATGACCGGATGTTACCTGATATAATCTTTCCATCAACTAGGAACTGAGCCTGCCGATACTCAATATGCTCTAGTGGCTTACCAAAGTTATTGTTGCTGTAGTTCCCTTCCTTATCAATGAACTCGCGGGTATCAATTACAACGGGATCTCCCTTTTCATTAATTTTAACGATTCCGCGTGCAATAGCTCCTTCAGGATCAGCTTCATACTCCTTCAATGCTGCATCGAAAATAGACTTATTTTCATCACGTATCCGTCCATACCCAATACATAAGCATCCGTTTACTTCTGTTCCGGGCTTCTTAACTGGCATATATTTAGCTTTAAATGCTGCCATTGCAACTTCATTAGCATCATCATCACTAATGTTAGCATCTCGTTCCTTAAGACGGGAAATAAATGTGCTTACCATCTTTTCAATCTTCTTCTCAGGGAACGATGTGTTCGCCTTCATCATCTCAATAATTTCTTGTGTCATATATATATCACCTAAAATCTGATCTAATTAATTCTAAGTCAAATCTGTCGTTAATCTGTGCTATCAGGTCGTCTGGTTGATCTGATTCCTTTACTTTGTCTATTAGTCTATCTACTACATCGTACAACACCACCCTAGCCATACACTCATCTCGCGGTTTACCTTCTTTCCAGTCAATATAGATTCTCAGGTGTTCTAAATCATTAAGCTCAAGCTCAAACATCAAATTTTCACCTTCCACCCCTCAATCAACACCTTCTCGTACATTAAATGCCTTGATTCTACATCTGCGTATACCTTACCAACTAGCATTAATTCATGGATGCCATCAGTTCTATATACAGCATTTTTAGGATACTCAATATAAACTAAGTATGGTTTATTTATTCGAGAAGAATTGATACTTAAGCTAAGTGTTTCAACTAAGTTACCATCCACATATAGCTCAAGCTTAGGATGAGAGGTTCTATCAACAATGACTGGTATCATAATTTTTGAACGTCCATGCTTCTTAACCGTTCTAAACTGCTCTCTCACTGGAGGGATATCAGCAGTCCATTTTGAGTATAGTCCATCACATGTTATCATGATATCACCACATTATATTACACTCTATAGGTTATAAAGATAGCGATCCTATGTTTCCTCTGACATTGCTATACATTATTTTACTTATACCAACTGTAGTTGCTAACTCAATGCAATGCTTACATGGGTATGAATTTTTAAGTTTAGTTTTACCTATCCTCACAACGATAAGAGTAGATCCTTTAAGTTTTTTAATTAGTTTAGGATTACTTAATGCTTTAAATATAGCATTTGCCTCCGCATGATCATAGGGAGTAGAATATCCGTAAAGATAATTACGCCTATTATGCTTCTTCATATTATGTCCAATAGATATAAGCTCCCCGGATTCACTTATAATCACAGCACCATGCTTGCTTTTGTAGTTATAAACATCTTTTGCTACAGCAGTTGCCATTTCGATAGCGTCATATACATTCATAATAACACCTAAATATTTAATCGGGATTGATTAGTAGCTTTCAAATATTCTCCGGATAATGCAGAGACTAACGTATTGAATGTAATACAATAGATACTCTTTGACACTGAATGCCTATTACCCGCGACATTTAATATTTTAACATTATACTTATCTAAGAATCTAGCTAATTCAGTAGGAGTTGGATTTACAATGAATGGTTTGTTAAATCTATCACAAGCATCCTTAGTGTATTTAGTTCCCTCACTATCACATCGTTTACAGAATATTACTGTAGCATCTGACTCCTTAACATTATAATGTGTTCTTTGACTATAATTTGATGTGGAAGTTTCAACTAGACCATATATGGTTTTTAACTCAATGCAGCATCCATATTCGGTTTTAAACTGATAAGGAGCGTAACCACCTGTCTCTATACCAAGAAACCTAGCAGCATCAAGACCTGCTCTATCTGCTCCAGTCTGCCCTCCCGATATGATCTTAGTAACTTTAGTCCACATCGTCATCGTATATCACATCGCAGTAGTCATCGGGGCTAATTCCACAATTCAGAACAAATAGCAACCATTCATCACCAATAAGCTTATCCTTGTCTATGTAGTTAATACCCGGAAGAAGTATCATATCAAACCGTTCTTTAAGTGTTTCCACTGTGCATTCATTACATTTTTCATCACATATCTCACACATACGTTCAACAAAAGTATGAAATGGTATAGGGTATTCGCCAATTCTAATAACAGCACCCATATGATCACCTAAGTGCAGCGTGATATTTCCACTTGAATTGACCTATATGACCGCTTCTCAAACAGTAATCCAATACCAATCCTACTGCATCTCCATCTTCGTCACCATAAATATACTCATGTTTACCACTATCAATTATTTCATCACGGTCAATAGCACTCTTAATTACATCTTCAAATGTAATATCATACCAGTCACCGAGTTCACTTACCATGTAATACTCAAGATGATATCGTATAATATGTAGGAACTCCTCAAGTGTGACAGGATCACCATAATTAGTAATCAGAAACGATGAAGATGATGAATTAGCAACAAATCCATATCTTATCATAACACCCATATTAGTCTCTCCCAAACTTACGCTTACGTTCTACCATAAGTTTTTGTCTCATGTCCTCATAATACTTTGGATCAGTTGTTTTAATAAGATGCATGACATCCATATCACTAGCTTTATCTCCATTGCAATAAGGACATAAATGTTCTGGAATCACAAAGTAATCATCAAGTTTACCCATAAGTTTAACTACATTATAGCTAACCATGTAATCTTTGTCAATACTATTTATCGCATCATCAATCACATCACTTGCTATACCTTTATATATTAATATCTTAGTTATTAGATCTTTAATCTCAGCAATAGATAGATGACTAATACAAAATGTATGATCATTCACACATTCAAACATTCCAAAATCAGAAGGTTCTTTATCCCACCCACCCGCTAATTCAGAACATTGACAGCAAATAAAGGATGATGAAGAAGAGTTAGCCACGAATCCGTTTCTAATCATAGGTCACACTCTCCTGCTACAAAGAATAGTATAAATATCCATATAGCTAGTT
>LDZT01010714.1_pt1 | contig 21171 bp, 19 predicted proteins | sample 615521 | NCBI WGS metagenome assembly LDZT01 (sample SAMN03408292, study PRJNA278302) | terrestrial metagenome | isolation source: oil reservoir sample SB1 | place: USA: Alaska, North Slope, Schrader Bluff formation | collected 2011-09
TATCAGGATTTATTTCTACTAATTCTAATACTTTTTTGATATACTGAGAATAACCATAATTTAAAAATTGTATAGTATGTCCTGGACAACGCACAAAAAATATTTGACAGCATATAAGTTAATCATTATAATAATAAGTATGAATGTAGGAGGTATGATGATTGTGTCCAGAATTAAATATTCCCCTCTTTACCTGAAAGCAAAGACAGAATTAGTAAAAATGATTAAAAAAGGTGATTTTGAAAATAATAAATTACCTCCGGAAGATAAACTTTCTGAAATGTTAGGAATAAGCCGTTCAACTATCCGAGAAGCCTTGATAACTCTTGATCGAGAAGGAATAATAACAAAAAAGCAAGGAATAGGAAATTTAATTCACAAAAGCACTTTAGAAGTTAAAATGAGAATTGATTTAGTCCAAGATTTTATTAAGTTATTAGAAAATGGCGGTTATAAGGCATCAGTAAAAAGAATTAACTCTGGATGGATAGATAATATATCTCAGTTTGAAATAAAAATTCCGTCCATCAAAGATAAAAAATATTTTTTAAATGAATTTCTCTATTTAGCCAACAACCAACCTGCAATATTGGCTACAAATATTATCCCTGAATCTGCTTTGAATATGCCCCTACAAAATAAAGGAATACCTTTTAATAGTTTTAAAGGATTTTTTAATTTACTAAGTAAGCATACCAATGAAGAACTTTCTCATTCAATTACTAGATTTATTCCAAGTAAAGTTGATATGAAAATAAGTGAAATACTTAAAATCAAAGAAAATGAACCAATAATTAAACGAGAAGAGTTTTATTATGGAATATTTGATAAATTAATTTGCTGTTCCGAAATTACTTTTCATCCCAGTTTAGTAAACCTTACCATTGTTCGTAAATTAGATTAATAGTTATTTGTTTGTTGGGCTTTTTGTCGTTTTTTCTGATAATGATAGTTTGTTTTAAAAGAATAAGCTTAACCACATATCTATTTTTAAATTTCAAAACAATTAATAATAGTTAGGAAGTTACTAATGAATACACAAGTCAAAATAGTAGGTGTAAGCGGAAGTCCACGAAAAGGAGCTACTCAATATTGTGTTCAAGAAGCACTTTTAGCAGCAACTGAAATTTCTGGTATTGGTACCGAGTTTATTGATTTAAGAGGAAAAGAAATTCATCCTTGCATCCACTGTAATCGATGCATTCAAAAACAATTAGATTATTGTCCAGTATTTGCCGACAATATGCGTGATTACTACAATATAATCCTTCATTCAGATGGCCTTATTTTAGGTTCCCCGGTTTACCAAATGAGTCCTACTGCTCAAATACAAGCTTTTATCAATCGTTTACGACCTTTGGGGCATTATATAACTAAAGGTTATTGGGCTACTAAGGTAGGGGGAGCAATTGCAGTGGGAGGAACAAGAAATGGCGGTCAGGAAACTACTCTTGAGTCTTTAAATAATTTCTTTTTTTGCACCGGAATGATTGTAGTTAGTGGAGGTATTTTTGCATACAATGGTGCAGCAGTTTGGTCTAATGACAAAAAAGAACAAGGAGCTAAAGAAGATAATGAAGGCATGGATTCCGTACGGATATTAGGAAGAAGAGTGGCTTTGATTGCTAAAATTCTTAAAGTCGGATTAGCAAGTTTAACAGAACCAATAGAAGGAGCCATTTTGGCTGGTTTTCCCAATCAAAAAGAATTAGACCGTAAGATTGAAAAATTTATTCATCGTTAAATGTATTATTGATAATTATTAAAAAACGAGGTGTATTTATATGACTCATGAAATCATATTAAGCTTAAAAGAAATTACTAAAACTTTCCCCGGAGTAATTGCCAATGATCACATTAATTTAGAAATATTTAAAGGGGAAATTCATAGCTTGCTAGGTGAAAATGGAGCTGGAAAAACTACTTTAATGAACATTTTATATGGGCTCTATAAACCAGATAGTGGGGAAATTATATTTAAAGGAAAAAAGATAAAAATACACTCTCCAAAAGATGCAATAAATTTAGGAATTGGGATGATTCATCAACAATTTATGCTTGTTCCTAGATTTTCAGTTTTTGAAAACATTATTTTGGGGCAAGCTTCCGAAAGGCCCCCTTTATTGGAAGAGAAAAAACTTCATAAAAAAATCATGAAGGTTGCTGAAAAGTTTAATATAAAATTAGACTTGGATACACCTGTGGAAAGTTTAGATGTAGGAAATCAACAAAAAGTAGAAATTCTAAAAACTCTTTACCAGGGGGCGAACCTTCTAATTTTGGATGAACCAACATCAGTACTCACACCACAAGAAGGGCAGAATTTATTTAAAGACTTGCGGGCTTTAAAAAAACAAGGTTGTACCATTATTTTTATTTCTCATAAATTAAAAGAAGTTATGCAAATAAGTGATCGTATCACAGTTTTAAGGGATGGTAAAGTTATTGAGACAAAGAAAAAATTAGAAACGAACCCTCGGGAGCTTTCTAAATTAATGGTGGGAAGAGAAGTTTCTTTTACAATTAAAAAGAAGGATTGCAAACCTGGGAAAGAAGTTTTAGACTTGCAAAATATTTTTTTACAAAACGAAAAGGGATTAAAGGTTTTAAAGAATATTTGTCTAAATATTCGAGCAGGCGAAATATTAGGAATTGCTGGGGTAGATGGAAATGGGCAAAAAGAATTAGCAGATGTAATCTGTGGATTGCAAAAAGTCAATTCAGGTAATGTAAAAATATTAAATAAAGAGGTCACAGGAAGTACTCCCCGACAATTAAACGAACAGGGTTTATCGCATATCCCAGGAGATAGAAAAAAATACGGAATAATTTTAAATTTTACTATAGCTGAAAATATTATCTTAAAAAATTTTTATAAATTTCCGTTTACTCGTAGACTATTTTTAAACAAAGGATATATTAATGACTATTCCCAGAAAATAATTAAAAATTATAATATTAAAACACCATCTCCCCTTCTTCAAACGAAAAAACTATCGGGTGGTAATCAACAAAGAGTTGTATTAGGCAGAGAATTAAGTAATCAACCAAAATTATTGCTTGTAGCACAGCCAACTCAAGGGTTGGATGTAGGGGCTTGTGAGTTTATTTATGATAAACTTTTAGAGGAAAGAGATAAAGGAGTGGCAATTTTATTAGTTTCTACAGATTTAGACGAAGTGATGAATCTTTCTGATCGAGTAGCAATAATATATGAAGGAGAAATTGTGGGAGAAGTGGATCCCAGAAGTACTGACATCGGAGAAATTGGTTTAATGATGGCTGGATCTAAACGTAAGCAAATAAACGCAATAGAAAAAAAAGGGGGTGATAAATAAATACAACTAATAAAAGCATAGATATTGTTTAAAGTTTGTAGAAAACGAAAAGTAAAAAAATGAATTGGGAGGATATATAAAATGAAAGGTAAAAATAAGGTAATTTTAGGAATTTTTATTTTAGTGTTTGTTGCTTTAATGATGGCTAGTACTCTTGCTTTTGCTGAACCTTTAAAGGTTGTTATGATATTCCCTAGCGCAATAACCAGTGAAGGTTGGAACCAAGAAGGATTTTCAGGTTTAATGAAAGCAAAAGATGATTTCGACATAGACGTTAGCTATCAAGAGAGTGTTTCCGAAGGAGAATTATCAGGGGTATTAAGAAGTTGTGTTGCAGAAGGATATGATTTAATTATAGTGCATGAATTAGGTTATACTGATGCAACTATTGAGGTGGCAGAGCAATACCCGGATACAATGTTTGCAATTTCTTATGGTTTTAAGGCATCTGATAATGTGGCTTCAGTAAGCGGGACTAATTGGGAATCAAATTGCTTAGCTGGTGCAGTAGCTGGCTTAATGACTAAAACTAATACTGTAGGTTTAATGATTGCTACCGATAGTCCTATAGCTCACAATTTTATAAATGCTGGTTTTATATATGGAGCCAGATGGATTAATCCAAAAGTTAAAGTTATTACTACTCATGTGGGTAGCTGGGATGATGTAGTAAAAGGACAAGAATTGGTAAGATCAATGATAAAGGGAGGAGCAGATGTTGTTTATTCACAATGTGGAAAAATAAATCAAGCAGCTATACAAGTATGCGAGGATGCGGGTATTTGGGCTATCGGTGCAATAGTAGATATGTGTGATATAGCTCCTCAAACAGTTATTGCTAATGAATTAGCTCCTACAGGAAGCTTAGTTTATGGAGTAATTAAGGATGTAATTGAAGGTAAATTTCATGGCCATCATATAGTAAAAGGAATTAAAGATGGGGCGGAAGACATATCTTTTAATCCTTTATTATTAGACAAAGTACCAGAGAATGGAATAGAGAGAGTGATGGAGCTAAGACAGGAAATTATCGATGGGAAAATTACTATAGAGAAAATTCGAGAGGAACTTACCAAAGAAAATATTAAATTTTAACTAGAATTGTAATAACAGCTAGCGAATAGGGCACAATATGCTGTCCTATTCGCTTTGCATGAAAGGATGGTGAAAATTAATTTTGAGTGATGTTGGTGTTAAACAGAAGAAATATAAAATATTTATCGCAATCATTCCTTTTTTAGCTTTACTTTTAGCTTTATTTTTAGGGGGAATTCTTATTTTATTAGCTGGGATTAATCCATGGAGAGCTTATGCTTACATGCTGCATAGTGTTTTTGGTAATATTCGTCTTTTTAGTGAAACTTTTACCCATTTTGTACCATTAGTATTTTGTGCGTTAAGTTTTGCGATAGCTTTTAAGGGGGGGTTTTTTAATGTTGGTCAAGCAGGCCAGCTTTATTTTGGAGCATTAACAGCAACTTTAGCTGGGATTTATATTCATGGCTTACCAGCTTTTATACATATTCCTTTGGTATTATTAGCTGGATTTGTAGGCGGGGCTTTTTGGTGTTGGATAGCAGGTATTTTAAAAATTAAAAAGGGTGTAAATGAAATACTTAGCACTATTATGCTTAGTTATCTAGCTACTCTTTTAATAGATTTTATGGTTATGTATTTTCTTAAACCGCCCGATTCTTACGTAAGCCAATCTGAAAAAATTGCTAAATCTGCTTATTTTCCACCTTTAATTGCCCATACACAGATAAATTTAGGAGTAATTTTATCCTTATTAACAGTAGTTATTATTTATTATTTTCTTTTCCGTTCTTCTTATGGTTATCAAATAAGGGTAATTGGAGAAAATTCTAATGTAGCTAATTATGCAGGTATTAATATTTTAAAAGGTACGATGACTGTAATTATTATATCTGGAGGGCTTGCCGGTTTAGCCGGAGCAAGTATGCTGATGGGGACACAACATAAATTAATACCAGCTTTTTCTCCTGGTTATGGTTTTGAAGGTCTTGGCGCTTCAGTAATGGCTAGAAATAATCCTTTAGGGATTATTTTAACTGCATTTTTATTTTCACTTATTCGAGTAGGTGCTGGGGCCATGCAGAGGGGGGTTGGTGTACCTTTGCCTTTATCCTGGATTATCGAAGGTATGATAATGATTTTTGTTACTGCAAGCGAATATTTTACTAACAAACTTTCCGCTAATTTAATAGAGGGGAGAGCATAAAATGAAATATACTAATTTGATATCTTGGCTTTCAATGTCTATTAGATTATCTGTTCCGATACTTTATACATCATTAGGAGGCCTTATTTTGTTTAAGACCGGTGTATTTAATATGGGATTAGAAGGAATGATGTTAGCGGGTGCCTTTTTAGGATTTTATGGAGTCCTAATAACTGGTAACCTTTGGATAGGTCTTTTACTTGCGATAATAAGCGGAGCTTTATTAGGTTTGCTACTTGCCTACGTAACTGTATCCTTAGGAGGAAATCAATTAGTAATAGGTTTAGGAATAAATTTTTTTGCTTTAGGTTTGACCGGATTTTTATATCGTATGCTTTGTAAACAAGGGTTACTTAATGAAACAACCAGGACAGCAAATTTTTCATCGATACATATACCATTTTTAACTAAGATGCCAATTTTCGGTGAAATATTCTTTGACCATAATTTTTTAACTTATTTAGCTATTTTATTAGTTATTTTTGTAAATTGGTTTTTTTACAAAACTACTTATGGTTTAAGTCTTCGTTCTGTAGGAGAAAATCCTGAAGCCGCCGATGTTGCCGGAATAAATGTGTATTTAATACGATATACAGCGGCGATTGTCAGTGGAATATTTGCTGCTACTGGCGGAGCATTTTTAACCTTGACTCAGGTTACGCGTTTTACTGAAAATATAACTGATGGGAGAGGATGGATAGCTTTAGCAATAATTATTTTTGGAAAATATAAACCATGGGGAATGCTATGGGCATCATTAGTTTTTGGAGCAGGGTTTGCCTTGGTATTGCAATTACAAGTAATAGGCGTAAAAGTACCTACTCAAATAATGCTAATGTTACCCTATGCTTTAACTATTGCTGCTTTGATTGGAGTAGTTGGGAAGTCAAGAGGGCCAACTGCATTAGGAAAACATTATATAAAAAATTAACAGAGAAATTTATTTTCTAAACATTTATTCTTTATATATAAAAAATTTACTAATTATATAAAAAAGGAATAGCTATGGATATTTTAATTAAAAATATAAGCACTTTAATCCAAGATGCTGATCACATACTTAACAATAAAGACATATTAATTGAAGGTAATAAAATCAAAAAGATTGGTACTATTTTACCAGAAGAGATATCTTCTAATTGCAAGATTATTGAGGCTAAGGGAAAAGTGGTAATGCCTGGATTAATAAATGCACATACTCATTTATATCAATCAATGTTAAGAGGATGCAGAGACGATTTAACCTTAGTCCCCTGGTGTGAGAATGTAACATTTCCTTTTGCAAATATAGTGCACAAAGATTGCTGGGAAAAAGGAGATATAAAAATAGGGTATTATTGGTCAATGTTGAGTTCTATAGAAATGATCCATAATGGGATAACTTGCTGTATCGATATGGATCTTACCTTAGATAGTATTTTTAAGGCTTGGCAGGATATTGGAATGCGAGGAATTGCCGCTATTACAGTAGCAAATCGTTGGATTCCTAAAGAATTTTGTCGTGATGATAAGATAATAAAAGCAGAAATTGAGCAATATATTAAAAAGTGGCACCAAGGATCTGTTAATGGTGGTTTACTTCAAGTTTTTATGGCTCCTTCTACGCTGTTTTGTTCTACTCCTGAATTAATGGAGTGGTTAGTGAAAAAGACCGAAGAATATAATTTAGGTTTTCAGATTCATATTTCTGAAACTAAATGGGAGAACAAACAGGCTTTGGAAGAATTTAAAACTACTCCACTTAAATATATGGAAAGTTTAAATTTATTGAGAAGACCTATTTCTGCTGCTCATTGCATATATTTAACAGAGGAAGAAATTGATATAGCTGCCGAAAGAGGTGTGATACCAGTTTATAATCCTAAGAGTAATATGAAATTGAGTGATGGAGTAGCGCCTATAGCGAAAATGCTAGGAAGAGGGGTTACTGTAGCCTTGGGTACAGATGGTGCAGCCTCTAATGATTTATTAGATATGTTTGAGGAAATGAGAGTTGGAGCATTATTGCAAAAAGTATTTTCTGAAGAACCGGGAGTGATTAATATTTCAGAAATCTTTAAGATGGCTACAGAAAATGGTGCAAAGGCAGCAAGAATAAATGCCGGAACGATCAAAGAAGGAAAATTAGCAGATTTAATCATTCTTAATTTAAATAAAGCTCATTCTGCCCCGGTTAATAATGTAATACAAAATATTGTTTATTGTGCAAAAGGCAGTAATGTTGAAACAACTATAATCAATGGAAAGGTAATTATGGAGAAGGGGAAAATTATTACCGTTGATGAAGAAAGCCTTACTACAGAAGGGATCAAAAGAGGGGAAGGAATTTTAAAGAGGATTAATTTTAATAAAAGTATAAAATCACAAGATTATAAATCAAAATAGGCAAGGAGAGAATATTTATGTTTAGTGTTAATCAAGAAGCTGTAAAAATTGTTAAGGAAAAAATTATCCCTAAAGCAGAAGAATTAGGTGTGAAAATTTTGTATTTAGATAATGGAACTACTGTGATTGATGCGGGCATTAATGAAACAGGGAGTTTAAGTGCAGGTATATTATTTACAGAAGCCACTTTTGGTGGATTAGGTAAGGCACAGTTTGGATATTTTAAAAAAGATGAAATAAATTTGCCATCTATAGATGTATATATTGATAAACCCAGAGAAGGAACTTTATCTTCACAATTTTCTGGTTGGAAACTTCCCAGAAAAAATTTAGTGATAACTCCAATAGGTTCGGGACCTGCGCGAGCTATAGCTAAAAATGATATATTTTCTCAATGTGTAGAGTATCAAGATAATCATCACGAAGTAGTTTTTGGAATGCAAACTACAGTTTTGCCTGATGTGGAATTAACTTCATCAATTGCGAAAGAATGTAAAATATCTCCAGAAAATCTTTATGTTATTGCTGCTACTACGGGTAGTTTAGTAGGAACAATACAAGTCTGTTCTCGAACTGTGGAAGCTTCAATGTGGCGATTATATAAAAAAGGTTTTAATATCTATACCGTTATTTCTGGAATAGGTACTTGTCCTATTCCTCCTCAAACTAAAAATGAATTAGTAGCAATGGATAGAGTGAATACTGCTTTGATTTATGGTGCATCGGTTCATTATATAGTTAATTGGGAAGACGGCAAAATAGAAAAAATTATTAAAGAATTACCTTTTTCTGCATCAAAAAGATTCGGGACTCCTTTTTTGGAAATTTTTGAAGAAGGTGATCGTGATTTTTATAAAGTAGATAAAGATATACATACCATCGCTCACTATACTATAACTAACATAAACTCTAGCCGTACTTTTTCTGCAGGAATAATTCGGGAAGACATGTTGGAAAGTTCATTTTTTTAGAACAAGAAGACAAAATGGAGCATGGCACTATGAAGAGAATAATCGAACATCCAATTTTGGGGAAAGAAGAAAAAAGAGAAGGAATAAAAATTATTGTAAATGGGAAAAGTATGTATGCCCATAAAGGGGAGACTATTGCTGCAGCTTTAATAGCTAATGGCTATAGAGATTTTCGCTACACTCATCGATTTAATCTCCCTCGTGGTTTTTTTTGTGGTATAGGACAATGTACCGATTGTTCTATGATTGTAAACGGAGTGCCAAACATTAGAACTTGCGTTACCAGAGTTGAAGAAGGAATGATAATTGAAACGCAATATGGATATGGAGATAAGGATAAAAAGAATGAGGGAAGTTGAACTCTTAGTGGTAGGTGCAGGTCCGGCTGGTTTAGGGGCGGCTATAGAGGCCAGTCGTTACGGTGTTAAAGTTTTATTGGTAGATGATAAAGATAAACCGGGTGGACAGCTTTTTAAACAGATTCATAAGTTTTTTGGCTCAAAAGAACATTTGGCGGGTACCAGAGGTTTTGATATCGGTTTACGTTTACTTAAGGAGGCAGATTCTCAGGGTGTAGAAATTTCTCTTCAGACAAAAGTTTTGGGAATTATGGAAAAGGACATCATCTCGCTATTAGTTGAAGAAAAAGAAATGAAATTATTAAAGGCTAAAAGGATAGTTTTGGCAACAGGGGGGGTCGAAAAAGCTCTTTCGTTTCCGGGCTGGACCTTGCCGGGGGTTATGAGCGCCGGAGCTGCTCAAACTTTGATTAATATTGAACGAGTTCTCCCCGGAGAAAGAATTCTTATGGTAGGTTCTGGTAACGTTGGTTTAATTATAAGTTATCAATTACTACAAGCCGGAGCAGATGTGGTGGGTATTGTTGAAGCAGGGCCATCCATAACCGGATATTTGGTTCATGCCGGAAAGGTAATGAGGGCAGGGGTTCCTATCTATACCAGTCATACTATTAAAGAGGCAAGAGGAAGAAAAAGTGTAGAAGAGGCAGTAATTATTGCCCTGGATAAAAAATGGAATCCTATAACGGGAACAGAAAAAAAATTACCAGTAGATACAATATGTATTTCGGTAGGATTAAACCCTAATGGGCAATTAGCACGTTTAGCAGGGTGCGAATTTAAGTTTTTTCCGGAGTTAGGCGGTTTTTTACCTTTACACGATGATAATATGGAGTCTACCAAAAGGGGAATTTATATTGCCGGTGATTTATCCGGAATTGAGGAAGCCAATAGCGCGCTTGACGAGGGGCGTCTTGCGGGTATTAGTGTAGCAGCATCCTTAGGATATATAGATAGTAATCGATTTGCAAAGTTAAAAGAAGATTATTGGGATAGACTTAATAAATTAAGAGGAGGACCTTTTGGGTATAAACGTTCTATTGCGAAAAAAAGGATTTTATTATCATTGCAACAAAAAGAAACGAGATATCAAGAAAGAGATTATATAGAATTAGAGGCAAATACTAAATTAAAAAATTATAAAAGTATTCCTTCTTTGAAAGAATTCCAAAAATTCCCAGGTTATCCCTCCTTAAGTAGAATTAAAAAGGGAGCGGTGGCCTGTATTGAATGTATTCAGGAAATACCTTGCGATCCCTGTGTTGCTGCCTGCCCATTTAAAGCAATAAATATAAATCCATATATTACTGATTTACCATATTTAGATGAAAACAAATGCAAAGGCTGCGGAGCATGTATAGCTTCTTGCCCCGGGCAGGCAATTTTTGTGCTTAATTATAATTACTCTTCTAAAAAGGCGACCATCTCTTTCCCTTATGAATATTTACCTTATCCGAAGGTTAGGGGAAAAGCTGTGGGGGTTAACAGAAAAGGAGAACCTGTTGCAGAAGTGGAAATAGTTAAAGTTGATAAAAGGGCTAATTTTGATAAAACTGCAATAGTTACTATAGCTTGTGATAAAAAATATATCCATCAGATTCGCTCTATAGAAAGGATAAAAGACGATGTCAAAAAACACTAAAAAGATTATTTGTAGATGTGAAGAAATTACCGAAGAAGAAATAAGAGAAGCAATTAGAGAAGGATATACAACCATCAAAGCTGTTAAGAGAAGAACCAGGGCAGGGATGGGGCTTTGTCAAGGGAGAACCTGCAGTACATTAATCCGTGATATTATTGCGGAGATGACCGGAGTTAAAAAGGAAGATATTTTACCTGATACAGTTCGCTCCCCTCTATACCCGGTTGAACTTGATGTTTTAGGACAAAAAAAGAAAGATGTTTAATTAACTCATAAAATAATTTTTGTGATTATCTTAATCTATCTACTAATCGCAAAAAATTGACATAGTATGCCAAAAATAAAGACAAGATAATAACATAGACCTAAAAAAATATCATAATAGATATAAGTTTAAAAACAATAGAGAGGAGTAAAAGATGAATCTATCCAAGAGAGTTTTAAAAGAACTTTATTATAATATGGTTTTAATTCGCGATTTTGAAGATATGGTTGATAAGTATGCCAAAAAAGGTTATATCCCTGGTTTTATTCATCTAAGCACCGGCCAGGAAGCTTGCCAAGCTGGAGTAATGCTTACATTAAAAGAGACTGATTATAAATTCCCTGATCATAGAAGTCATGGCGTTTGTCTCTTATCGGGTACTCCCAAAGAGAGAGTGCTGGCAGAGATATTTGCCAAGAAGACTGGAATCTCCGGCGGTAGAGGGGGAAGTATGCACATTTTGGATATCAAATGCCGTAATATGGGTTTTAATGCCATCCAAGGTGCTAATATGGTCACTTGTTTAGGTACAGCTTTTGCTTCTCAATATAATAATACTCAAGATATAACTGCTGTATTTTGCGGTGATGGTACTATAGGTCGGGGTGAAGTCCATGAAGGTATGAATATAGCTGCTAAATGGAAACTCCCAATCATTTATGTTCTGGTAAATAACGAGTACGCTATATCTACCCGTGTGGAGAGTGTCCACTCTTATCCTAAAAATTTGTCTGACAGAGCATGGGGATACTGTATTCCAAATGAAGTAATTGACGGAAATGATGTAATCGCAGTCTATGAAGCTTCCTCTAAGGCGGTTAAAAGGGCACGGGCTGGAGAAGGTCCTACTGTTTTAGAACTGCTAACCTATCGTTGGCAGGGGATGTTCTCAGGAGATCCAGCGGCTTATCGTCCTAAAGATGAAGTAAAGATCTGGAAGGAACGCTGCCCCATTAAACGCTTAAGAGAAAAAATGATTTCCGATAAGATTTTTAGTGCAGAAGAAGTAGATGAGTTAAATAAGCAAAGCTTAGAAGAAATTGAAGGTATGCTTAAATATGCCATGGAAAGTCCGGAACCCGAGCCCAAAGATGCTTTAAAATATATTTATGCAGGGAGAGAGGTAGAAGGAAGATGAGAAAATTATCTTTTGGTAAAGCTATTAATGAAGCCTTAGACCAGGAAATGGGAAGAGATGATAAGATATTTGTAATTGGAGAAGATGTAGCGCAGATGGGGGGAGATTTTGGAATTACTCAAGGATTGTGGAAAAAATACGGGGAGAAAAGAGTAAAAAATACTCCTTTATCAGAAGCAGCTATCTTGGGTATTGCTAATGGTGCGGCTATGGCTGGACTTCGACCGGTTGCTGAGATTATGTTTGCCGATTTTATCACTGAATGTTATGACCAATTAGTAAACAATTCAGCAAAGGTTCATTTTATGTTTAACGGAACGGTAACCTGTCCTTTGGTAGTTAGAACTGTCAATGGAGCAGGATTTCATGCCGCTTATCATCACTCTCAAACACCCGAAGCCTGGTTCTTAAATATTCCCGGACTTTATATGGTTGCTCCTTCTACTCCTTATGAGGCTAAAGGTCTTCTAATAGCTTCCATTCGCAATGATAATCCGGTTATTTTTTTGGAGCATAAATTGCTTTACGATGTGGAAGGAGAAGTGCCCGAAGAATCTTATACTATTGAAATAGGTAAAGGCATAGTTAAAAAAGAAGGAAAAGATGCCACCCTAATTACTTCTCAAAGGATGGTGTACTTTGCCTTAGAAGCTGCTGAAGAGCTATCCAAAGAAGGTATTCAGGCAGAAGTTATCGACCTAAGGACCCTACTTCCCTTTGATAAAGATACCATATTTAACTCAGTAGCTAAAACCGGGAGAGTAATCTTATTAAACGAAGCTCCTAAAACTGGTAATTATGTTACTGAAATTTCCCAGACAATAAATGAAGAGATGTTTGAATTTTTAAAAGCTCCTATTAAGAGAATTACAGGATTAGATACGCCCACTGCTTTTGCTCCAAACTTAGAAAATTGTTATTTGCCAGACAAGAAGGATATTATTGAAGGAGTTAAAGAGATTATAGAATATTAGCTTATAATTTAAAATCACTTCGGAGGAAAGATAGGCATATGAAAAATAAAAAATCATACGAAGTAACAATTATCGGAGGCGGGGTATGCGGTTGTGCTATTGCCTATCATTTGGCTAAAGAAGGAGTTAGGGTAGCTCTTGTAGAGAAAGGGGATATCTGTTCTGCAGCTTCAGGAGCAAATTTAGGATTTTCTGTATTATCCTATCGTCAAAATCCAATAACTTTAAAGATGGCTCAAGACCAATTATCAATACTAAGGAAATTATCTCAGGAATTAGAAATTGATATTGAGTATGCAGAGACCGGCGGATTAATTCCTATTACCAGCCAAGAAGAACTACAAGTACTTAGTTCCTTAGTTGACAGATGTCACGAGTGGGGATTTAAGGAAATAGAAATTGTTAATCCTCAGCGCGCAAACCAACAGGAGCCGGCTCTCGACCAGAAAAAAATAATAGCGGCAGTTTATTGTCCATCAGAAGGAATATTAAATCCTTTTAATTTAACTATAGGGTTTGCTAATGCTGCTAAAAGAAATGGAGCTGATATATATACAAATTCTTCAGTTATTGGATTTGAAATTGCTAATAAAAGAATAAAAGAGATAATACTCCCTACGGAAAAAATAAAGACAAATTTGGTTATTAGTGCAGCAGGAGCACAGACAAGGGAATTAATTAATAAAGTAGAAATTGACCTACCAATTTATTATGAACGAGGAGAGGCAATGGTCAGCAGTCCGGTTTCTCGAATCATTAAAGGCGCAGTAACAGATGGTAGGCTATTTACTGAATATTCTTTTATCAGTAATATGAAAGTAGGTGCATGCTTAGCTCAGTCTGCTTCCGGGGGAGTTATCTTAGCTCAATCTACCACAGAGGGGGAGGATTATAATGCTCAAAATAGTCCTTTTGGATTGAGTCTGGTAGCCAGAAGAGTTTTATCTTTTTTTCCAACTTTAAAAAATTTAAATATAATTAGAATGTGGTCAGGATTAGTTTCTTATAGTGAGGATAAGCAACCTGTTTTTGGTTTTTTAGATAATCCTAAAAATATGTTTGTAGTAACTGGATTTCATAGTGCAATAGGTATTGCTTCAGCTATTGGTAATATGGTGAAGGAGGTCTATTTTCGAGGTGTTTCTTCCTATGATGTTTCTGTTTATTCACCTTTAAGATTTACCAAAAAAATAAACAGATTGTAAATTGATTACTATTTTTTGTTGTAATGGAAGGAGAAGAACTAAATGCTTAGTGTAAATGAAGAAGCTATGAAGATAGTAAAGAAAATTATAGAAGATAAAGAAGCTTTTAATATAGGGGTTTCATCACTTAAAAATGGTTCAACAGTTATTGATATGGGGATAAACTATCCTGGTGGTTGGAAAGCAGCTCAGTATTTAACTGAAATAACTATGGGTGGATTAGGATTGCTAAATTATGGTATTTATCGGTTAGGAGAATTAGAGTTGCCTCAGGTAAATATTTATGCAGATAAACCAGTTATTGCTTGCTTGAGTTGTCAGCTTTCTGGCTGGGCACTTCCTGAATTTAAGAATGATGCGGGAATAGTCCCTTTAATTTCTGGACCGGTTAGAGCCATTGCGAAGGAAGATAAATTTGCTAAACCATTTTTTTATCAGGATAAAAGTGAAAAAGTGGTAGTGGTTCTCCAAGATAAAGTATTACCTGGCGAGGAACTCACTGCTTATATTGCTAAAAAGTGCAAAGTTGAACCAAAAGGCGTTTTTATTTTAGTAGCTCCTACGGGAAGTTTAGTCGGTCTGATTAATGTTATTGCACGAACTTTAGAAACTTCATTATGGCGTTTACATGAATTAGGTTTTGATGTAAATAATATAATTTCGGCTTGGGGGAGAGCCCCTCTCCCGCCTATTTCTAAAGACGAATATACCGCGATGATAAGAGCGAACACCTATATTTATTATGGAGGTACTGCCGGTTTTGTAGTAGATTGCAAAGATGAAGATATTGAAAGCATTATAGAGGATATTACTTTATCACCAAAAACTACAAAGCAATACGGTATTCCTTTCAGTAAATTATTAGAAGAAGCTGGAGGAAATATTTTTAATATGACCGAGTTTTGTCATAATGTTACTAAAGTAAATTTCTATAATAGTTTTACGGGAAATACTTTTGTGTACGGAAAAAATGACCAGAGAATGCTTTTAGAATGTTTGTAAATATTAATGTAACGCTAAAAAACTCAATATTGATATTTACGGATGTAAAAAAATATATTATATACCAGCTTGCATGGTATATTTATTAACTATTCCTCAGGTTAAAAGTTAAAGTTACGATCATTTATAGAAATTACTTAATATATGATCAGATATTAATTAAAAAACATGTATTAAAATTAAAATTTAAAGAAATAAGGAAGAAAAAACAATGAAATTATTAAGAATTAATTTAAATAATAAAGATACTAATTATCAAAAAATCTCTGAAAAATTTTTAACTATCGGAGGACGAGGATTAATAGCTATTTTAATGAATGAAGAGGTTAGAGCACAATGTTATCCTTTAGGACCTGAAAATAAATTAATTATTAGTAATGGACCTCTTGCCGGTCTTGGAATATCTAGTGCCGGTCGTATTTCAATAGGTGCAAAAAGCCCTTTAACTGGAGGAATTAAAGAAAGCAATAGTGGGGGGACATTTGCTGATTCAATGGCAAAAATGGGGTTAAGGGCCATAATTTTAGAAGGAATGGTTAAGGAGGATAAATGGTATTTTTTAAAGATAGATGAGGAAAAGGTAGAATTTATTTCAGCTGATGATTATATTGGATTAGGTAATTATGCTACTGCAAAAAAACTTTTTAAAAGGTTTGGGAATAAATATAGTCTGATAACTATTGGACAAGCTGGTGAGCAGAAATTAATTAATTCTGGGTTAGCTCTAACTGATTTACATAATCGTCCTGGCCGAATGGCTGCTCGGGGCGGACTTGGCGCAGTAATGGGCTCTAAAAAGATTAAAGGGATTTTGCTTAACAAAAAAGGAACATATAAAAATTATAAAACTGATAGCGAAAAATTTGAAGCTGTTCGCAAAGCATACCATAAAATTATTAATGAATGTGAACGAATTAAAGTTTTGGCTGAGTATGGAACTGCATCAACAGTTATGGATGCTCAAAGAGTAGGTGCCTTACCAACTTTTAACTTTAGCAGGGGACAATTTGATGGAGCAGAAAATCTTTCCGGGGAAAATATTTATAATTTAATTAAAGAACGCGGTGGAGAAGGGAAAAATACAGAAGCTTGTATGTCCGGCTGTTTAATTAGATGTTCTAATGTTTTTCCAGATAAAAAAGGAAAAGAAATTGTTGCACCATTAGAATATGAGACATTAGGTTTAATTGGTTCTAATTTAGGTATTTCAGACCCAGATGAAGTAGCTAAAATTAATTATATTTGTAATGATTATGGGCTTGATACTATTGAAACCGGGGGAGCGCTAGGTGTAATGGCTGAGGCAGGGTTAGTAAAGTTTGGTGATGCCAAAGAATTTATTAATATATTAAAAGAAGTGCCTAAAAATAAATGGAGGGGCCGAATGGTAGGAATGGGAACAGGAATTACGGCAAAATTTTTAAATGTAAGACGTTCTCCGGTAGTGAAAAATCAATGTATGTCAGCCTATGATCCTCGTGCTGTAAAGGGCACAGGGGTTACTTATGCCACGTCACCTATGGGGGCTGACCATACTGCTGGATTAACTATTTTTATGCCTATAGATCATCATAATAAAAAAGATCAGGTTAAAATTTCACGGTTAATGCAAATTAGCCGAGCTGCATACGATTCTTTGGGTTTGTGTGTTTTTTTGATGGCAGCAACAGCATCTCATCCGGATATAATTGTAGCATTATTAAATAGTCTATACGGATTAGAATTGAAACCAGAATATATCAATGAGTTAGGAAAATTAACTATCTCATTAGAAAAGAAATATAATAAAGATGCAAGAATGGGAAAGAATGATGATCGTATCCCTGAATTCTTTAAAGAAGAAACACTGCCTCCTTTTGATTTAACTTGGGATATAGAAGATAAAGAATTAGATGAGATTTTTTTAGATTTATAAATATTTTATAAGAGGAGATTATTTCAATGGGAGAAATTAATGATTTACGTAGCTTTTTAAAAGTATTAAAAGAGAACAACCAGCTAATGACTATTGATAAGCAAGTAAATTTGAAGTGGGAATTAGGTAGTATTTTAGCAACCTTGGAAAGAATGGAAGGCAAGGCAGCTTATTTTTCTAAAATTAAAGGATATTCAATACCAGTAATAGGAGGGCTTTTAGCAAGTCATAAAAGAATTGCTCTTGCCTTAGGATGCAAAGTAGATGAAATATCTGAGAAATTAGAATGTGCATTAGATAATCCTATAAAGCCATTAGTAGTAGATGATGCTCCCTTTATGGAAAATGTTATTATTGGTGATCGTGTTGATTTGGGAAAAATACCAATTCCTATTCATGCCCCTAAAGACGGTGGTTCCTTTATTACTGCTGGAGTAACAGTTTCCAAAGGTCTTAATAATAATCGTCAAAATTTATCTTTTCAGCGTTTACATATTAAAGATAAAAATAAAACAGGGATTATGATAAATGAATGGAGACATTTAAAAGAATTTTTAGATAGTGCTGAAGCTGTAGGTAAGCCACTTCCAATAGCAATAGCTGTAGGAGTAGATCCGGTAATAATGATAGCTGCTGGAGTCAGATACAAGGGAGATGAAATAGAAATAGCCGGAGGTTTAAGAGGAAGAGCGATTGAAGTTGCAAAGTGCCATACTTGCAACATTTATGTTCCAGCAAATACTGAATTTGTAATTGAAGGAGAAATAATTCCTAAAGTGCATGAAGAGGAAGGCCCGTTAGCTGAATTTACTGGGCATTATGGAAATATATCTAAAAGTCCAATATTTAAGGTAAAAGCTATATGTTATCGTAATAATCCTATTTGGCAAACTCTAAATGGTGGATCTTTTGAACATATTAATTTAGGTAATGTATTGCCTCGTGAGCCTCTTTTAAAAAAATTTACTACTTACGTTTCTAAAAATGTAAAAAATGTACACATTCCCCCTTATGGTTCTGGATTTTTAGCTGTCATTTCCTTGGAAAAGAAAAATCCGGGAGAAGCAAAAAATGTTGCTCTGGCAGCGATGACCAGTCATATAAATATAAAAAATGTCATTGTAGTAGATCCGGATGTTGATATATATAGTCCTGCTGAAATAATGTGGGCTCTTTCTACTCGGGTTGACCCTAAAAAAGATATTTTTTATATACCATATTCGCAAGGTCATGAATTAGATCCTGCGAGTGATGAGCGAGGAGTTCAAACTAAAATGGGAATAGATGCTACCCTTTGGGGAAAAAAGAAAAATTTAAAAAAGGTTATATATAAGAAAATCGATTTAAACAATTATATCTCAAAATGATATATTTTGCTTTAATAATGTTTTATAAAAAAAGGAGAAAAAAATGATAGAAACAATGTTTAATTTACCCACTAAAATTGTGGCTAAACCAGGAATTTATCTTCAATTACCAAAATTTCTAAATTCTGATGTTAATACTTTAATCATTACAGATAAAGGTTTAGTTAAAACAGGAATAGTTGATAAAGTAAAAAATGTTTTAATAGAGAAAAAAATTAATGTTGAAATATATTCGGATGTAAAACCAAATCCAAACGAAGAAGTAGTAAATAAAATAACTACTTTTATTAAAAAAAATAGTTTCAAACAAGTAATAGCTTTAGGAGGAGGAAGCACGATTGATGCGGCTAAGGCAGCCTGTTGTTTGTCTACCAATGAAGGTCTATTAGAGGATTACCAATGGAATAATCGCTCTTTTGAAAATTTACCTTTACCCTTGATCGCAATCCCTACTACAGCTGGAACAGGTAGTGAAGTAACCGGAGTTGCGGTAATTACGAGTAGAAATATTAAAAAAGGAATAAATGCAAAAGAAATATTTCCTAAGATAGCTCTTGTAGATGCACAATTAATGACTTCTTTGCCCCCATATCTAACTGCTATTACCGGGATGGACGCACTTTCCCATGCTATAGAGTCTTATTTAGGGCTAAATGCTAATCCTTTTACTGATGGTTTGGCAATCGAATCTATAAAATCAATAAGTAAATTTTTGCTTCGTGCATATGCTAATGGTAATGATTTAGAGGCAAGACATAATATGGCAGTTGCAAGCACTATGGCTGGTTTATCTATGGATCAAGCAGGTTTAGGTATAGTTCATTCTCTCGCAAGTCCGGTTTGTGCATATCTTCATTGGTCGCATGGCTTAGCTTGTTCAATTCTTTTGCCTTATGGTATGAAATATAATTTAATAGCTCGTCGGTCTAAAATGGCTTACATTGCTGAGTTAATGGGAGCGAATGTATTTGGTTTACCAGAAAGAGAAATGGCGCAAATGGCCGTCGAAAGTGTTTTGGCCTTAGAAGAAGATTTAAATTTAGATAAAATTATTGAGGAAAAGATAAAAGTTAAACCAGATTTAGATGAGTTTGGCAAAAATGCAGCAAGTATGTTTTTAATAAAAAATAATCCACGTCAAGCCTCACCACAAGATTGTAGCGAAATATTTGCTGAAATTTTTAGGTAGGCAGTAAATTAATTTATTATTAAGCCGCATACAACTCCAGACTCCTGCCTGGAAATGTAGTGGTTCCCCGAAGGGCTTAAGCTCGTTTTTGCTTGTAACCAAAAGATACCTTCAGCTCCTGCTGAGTGACTTTTACTAATAAAAAATATTTGACATCGGTGTACTATTAATTTAAAATTAGATCAATAATATGTCTGCTTGTATGATGTATTATTTATAAAAAAAATTTAAATATAATCTAAACCGAATAACTTAATTAAAAATTAAATATTATGTAAAAAATATAAAAAGGTGCAAAGTCATGAAACGATTTATTGTTGGAATTACCGGAGCTAGTGGTTCTATTTTTGGAATTAGATTGGTAGAAGAACTTTTAAAAAAGGATTATAAGGTATATATAATAATTACTAAAATGGGAAGATTAATAATAGAAAGAGAATTAAATATAAATATATATACATGTATAAAAAATAAAAAGGAAATTGAAGATAATTTACTTAAATATTTAATAGAAAAAACAAAAATTGTAAAAGATATTTTAAAAGAAAAAATAGAATATCTTCCTATCGAACAAATAGATAGTCCTGTAAGTAGTGGATCATTTTTAACCGAAGGGATGGCTATAGTACCTTGTTCTATGTCAACTTTATCAGGAATATCTCAAGCGAGATCGCTTAATCTTTTAGAAAGAGCGGCAGATGTAAATTTAAAAGAAGGACGTCCTTTACTTTTAGCACCAAGAGAGATGCCTTTGAATGCTCTTCATCTAGAAAATATGTTAAGGTTAAGTAAATTAGGAGTAATAATTGCTCCACCAATACCCGGATTTTATAATGATCCTAAGAACTTAGATGATTTAGTAGATTTTGTGGTTGGAAAAATTATGGATTGTTTAAAAATCCCAAATAATTTATTTAAAAGGTGGAGTGAGTTAAATTAGAAGTAAAAAATATTAAGCGTTATTATAAAAAAATTTATTTAAATATAATATAAATCGAATAGCTTAGTTAAAATTAAATATTGTGTAAAAAATATAAAAATGCAAAAAAGTAAAATTATTATGGAGGATAAAGCAATCCCAATGTATAAAAAATTATTTATTCCCGGTCCTACTCATGTTACTGAAGATGTCCTGCAAAAGATGGCTACTCCCATGATTGGTCACCGAACTAAAGAGGC
>LDZT01010964.1_pt1 | contig 21138 bp, 19 predicted proteins | sample 615521 | NCBI WGS metagenome assembly LDZT01 (sample SAMN03408292, study PRJNA278302) | terrestrial metagenome | isolation source: oil reservoir sample SB1 | place: USA: Alaska, North Slope, Schrader Bluff formation | collected 2011-09
CAACCGATTTCCTACTGATAGTGAAGGTGAACTAAATCTCATTAAAGAAAAAGGGCTACAAGCTGGTGCCGCCTCTGTAGTAACCCACGAAGGCTGGGCCAAAGGTGGAGAAGGCTGCAGGGAGCTTGCCCAGGCTGTTATAAAAGCCTGTGAGAAAGAAAGCACCTTCCATTACCTGTATGACCTAAAGGCATCCATCAAAGACAAGATTGAAACCATCGCCACCAGGATCTACGGAGCAGAGGGGGTAACCTATCAGTCCCAGGCTGAAAAAAATATTAAACTCTTTGAATCTTCCGGTTTTGCTGATCTACCCATCTGTATGGCCAAGACTCACCTTTCCCTGTCTCATGATCCGGCTATCAAGGGAAGACCGAAAAACTTTACAGTACCCATCAGAGATATCCGTGCTTCTGTGGGAGCCGGTTTCCTCTATCCGCTACTGGGTACTATGATGACTATGCCAGGACTGCCATCTGTCCCGGCCTCAACTAAGGTTGATATTGATAAAGATGGTAATACTGTTGGACTGTTTTAATTTAAATATTAAACATAAATAAAATAATATATATTTGGAGGTAAATATTATGTCTAACAAAATAATCCAAGGACTGCATTATAGTAAGAATGATGAATGGATAAAAGTTGAAAATGATATTGGTACAATTGGAATTACTGATTATGCCCAGGACCAGTTGGGTGATATTGTGTATGTAGAAGAAATAAAAAAAGGAACTAATCTCAATAAGGGAGATGTTATCAGTACAGTTGAATCCGTTAAGGCAGTTTCTGATGTGTATTCTCCCATCAGCGGAGAAATTATTGAAGTAAATCAAGATATTATTGAAGATCCGTCTATTATCAATAAAGATCCTTTTGGCAAAGGATGGTTTGCAAAAATAAAGATAGATAAACCGGAAGAACTAGATGAACTGATGAGTGCTTCTGAATATAGTGAATATCGTAAAGAATAATTAAAATAGAGGTGAATTAATATGAGATACATCCCTTCAACAAAAGAACAACAAAGCGAAATGTTGAAAGACATAGGAGTATCTTCTTTCGAAGAGTTATTAAAAAATATACCAAAAAATGTGAAACTAAAAAGAAAATTAAATATTCCTCCTGCACTATCAGAACAGGAATTGGAAGAAAAAATACTTAAAATAGCCCAGAAAAATTCTAATTTCTATCAGATGAAACCACTATTGGGAGCTGGTGCCTATCGTCATTTTATTCCGCAAGCTCAAAAATCTTTGTTACAAAGAGAAGAATTCTGGACTTGTTATACGCCTTATCAGCCAGAATTAAGTCAAGGGACACTTCAATCTATGTTTGAGTTTCAAAGCTATATTTCCAGATTGACCAAAATGGACATTGTTATCCCGTCTATTTTTGATGGTGCATCCGCTTCCGGGGAAGCAGCCTTGATGTCCTTGCGATTAACTCACAAGAATAAGATTATTGTCTCCTCCTTGATTCATCCCCATTATCGAGAAACAATTAGGACTTATTTAGCACCTCATGATATTGAAATAATTGAATTGCCTTATCATGATGGATTAGTTCAATATGACCAACTGGAAAAATTATTGGATGAAGATACTGCTGCTGTCCTGGTACAGAATCCTAATTTTTTCGGTGGTATTGAAAATCTAACAGCAATTTCAGAATTAACTCATCAAAAAAAAGCATTACTCATTGATATTATAGTGGAAAGTATGTCTATGGGAATACTTAAATCTCCGGGTGATTTAGATGTCGACATAATTGCAGGAAGTGCCCAATCCTTCGGGATGGATTTAAATTTTGGAGGTCCCTATAATGCATTTTTGGCAACTAAGAAAAAATATGTTAGGCAGATTCCTGGTAGAATTGCTGGTGAAACCAGAGACAAGGATGGCAAAAGGGCCTTTGTCATGACCTTCAGGGCTCGTGAACAGGATATCAGAAGAGAAAAAGCAACTTCCAATATGTGTACCAATCATAACCTGAATGTTATAGCTGCAGATATATATTTATCATTAATGGGTACAGAGGGTATCTATCAGTATTCATTACTGAATGCTAAAAAAGCGCATTATTTGGAAAAACAATTATTAAAAACTGGGAAATTTGAAAAAATATTCAACTATCCTTATTTTAATGAATTTCTAATTAAATATAACGGAGATATTAAAAATATTAATAAGATTCTAGTGGAAAATAATTTTATACCCCCTCTTACCGTTTCATCATTTTATCCTGACAATGACCTTAAACAAACTTTACTTTTTGCAGTAACCGAAATATTTAGTAGAGATGAAATGAATCTTATTACTAGTCTTTTTTCTCAATAAAGGAGGAAAATATGAAACTTATTTTTGAAAAAACTATTCCCGGAAGAGATGCTTATTCTCTTCCCGCGGATTTATTTCAAGATATTAAAATTGAAAACTATCTTCCCGAAAAATATTTAGATAAAGAGAAGAAACAATTAACTGAGGTGTCAGAAGTTGATGTGATTCGTCATTTTACCAAACTGTCAAAATTCAATTATGGTGTAGATGATGGATTATACCCATTAGGTTCTTGTACTATGAAGTATAATCCCAGAATCAACGAAAAAATGGCTGCTCTAGATCAATTTGTCTATGCTCACCCCCTTTCCTCACCAGAAACGATTCAAGGTTCCCTGGAAATCATGTATCAACTCAATTTATTACTATCTGAAATTACCGCAATGAATCAATATACCATGGCACCTGCTTCCGGTGCTCACGGAGAATTAACCGGAAACCTGATTATGCGTCAATATTTTATGGACCATGGGGAAAAAAGAACTAAAATGTTGATTCCTGATTCTGCCCATGGTACCAACCCTGCCTCTGCTGCTATGGCAGGTTTTGAAGTCATTGAGATAAAATCAAACGAAAATGGTACAGTAGACCTAAATTCTCTCAAAAATGCCATGGATGAACAAACAGTAGGATTGATGTTGACCAATCCAAATACTGTAGGATTGTACGATGAAGGAATTGAGGATATTGAAAAAATTGTGCATAAAAAAGGCGGGTTACTTTATTATGATGGCGCAAATCTTAATGCCTCTCTGGGTATTATTCGACCTGGAGATGCAGGCTTTGATATTGTACACCTTAATCTCCATAAGACTTTTTCAACACCACACGGTGGTGGTGGTCCGGGTGCAGGTGTTATCGGTGTCAAGGATAGATTAATACCTTACCTGCCAACACCAATTGTTGACTTTGATTCCACTAAAAATAAATATTTCTTGAAAGATATTGGTAAAAAGAGTATTGGAATGGTCCGGAGTTTTTGGGGCAATTTCGCAGTTTTGGTTAAAACTTATACTTGGATTCTTTCTCTTGGCCCAGAGTATCTCTACCAATGCTCTAAAACAAGTATCATCAACGCCAATTATGTTTTAGCAAAATTAAAAAAGTATTATAAGCCTGCCTATGATCAATATTGTGGCCATGAATGTACCCTGACCGGCCGTGAATATAAAAAATATGGAATTAAAACTTTACAGATAGCAAAAAGACTGATGGATTATGGTTATCACCCTCCCACTATTTATTTCCCCCATTTTGAACCCTATGCCGAAGAAACAATTATGATTGAGCCACCGGAATCTGAGGGAAAAGAAGTTTTAGATAACTTTATCGAGGTAATGATAAAAATATCCCAGGAAGCCAAAGATAACCCTGATCTATTAAAATCAGCACCGCACAATACACCTATTAGCCAAACAGATGATGTAATGGCTGTGAAGAGACCTATCCTGACTTATGATGATGAATTGAAACTAAGAAATGAGTTGAATTATCAGGAAAAAGATATCGATTATTATTAAATAGGAGGGAAAAATGTCTGATAATGATTTATTATTAACTCCACTCCATGAAGAACATAAAAAACTAGATGCTCGTATGATCCCGTTTGATGGTTTTGACATGCCTGTTCAATACAGCAGTATTATCGAAGAACATCATGCAGTAAGAGAAAAAGTAGGTATTTTTGACGTATCTCATATGGGGGAAATTGAAATAAAGGGTCCTGACGCTCTTTCATTCACTGATTTCTTGTTAACGAATCGAATTAGCAATATGAAAGATGGTTCTATCAAATATTCTCCCATGTGTTATCCCCATGGCGGTCAAGTGGATGATTTATTTGTCTACAAAGTCAAATCTGATTTCATTTTATTGGTAGTTAATGCCTCGCCTAATTTTTCTGCCAAAGATGAAAATTGGATTCTAGAGCAAAGAAATAATTTTGATGTCAATATAGAAAACAAAAGTAAAGATTACGGTGAGGTAGCCATCCAGGGTCCTTTAGCCGAAAAAATGTTAACCCCCTTTTTTAAAGGAGATTTGCCTCTATCAGATTTGAAAAGATTTAAGTTTATTTTCGGTAAGCTTTTTGATAAGGATGTTCTAATATCCAGAACGGGATACACCGGAGAAGATGGTTTTGAAGTATATACTTTTCATGCTTCTGATATCATAAATATTTGGAACCAAGCATTAGAGGAAGGTGAGAATTTTGGAATTAAGCCATGCGGACTGGGTGCAAGGGATACTACACGCTTTGAGGTCGCTTATTGGCTCTATGGCAATGATATCGATGAGTACATAAATCCTCTGGAGACTGGTCAGGGATGGACTGTTAAATTCGATAAGGCAAATTTTATCGGCAAAGAAAGTTTACAAACAATTAAAAAAAATGGTATAACCAGAAAATTAGTGGGGCTTTCTGTTCCTCAAGGAGGAATACCCAGGAATAAAATGGAAGTTTACAAAGATAACCAAAAAATAGGTTTTATCACCTCGGGAAACTATTGCCCTTCTTTAAAGAAAGTTTATGCCATGGCGATATTGAATTTACCTTATACTCAAATAGGAACACAGGTTGACATCATCATTAGAAATAGACCTGTTCATGCAGAAGTTTTGCCTATACCTTTCTTGGCACCAATTAACAAAAGATAAATATTTGCTTTTGATGTTTTTTCATCTCATAATAAAAAATAAGATAATAGATTTTGTAGAAAGGAGGTCATATATTTAATTTTTAGCAGGAGGTGATGATATAGGTTCAATATTTTGTTTAATTTTATAATTGGTTAATTTAACAAAAATGATTTGCTTGATTTTTTTTATTAATAATTATTAATAATTAAAAATTAGGAGGTTTATTTATTATGACAGCAATTATGAATTTTCTCACAATTGTTGACAATTTTGTCTGGGGTCCACCCATGTTGATTGTATTAGTCGGAACCGGTATTTTTCTCACAATCCGAATAGGATTTCCTCAATTCAAACACTCCGGTTATGCCTGGAAATTAGTCTTCAGCGGAATGGCCAAGAAAGATAAAAGCGAGAAAAATGAAGGAGAAATAACCCCATTTCAAGCCTTAACCGCTACCCTGGCTGCTACTGTAGGAAACGGGAATATCGCCGGTGTAGCTACTGCCATCGCAGCAGGCGGCCCTGGTGCTGTTTTGTGGATGTGGCTGACTGCACTTTTTGGAATGGCTACCAAAATGTCCGAAGCCACTCTCGGTGTGAAATACCGGATTAAGGATAAAGATGGCGCTTTGGCTGGTGGTTCCATGTACTTTCTGGATAAAGGTGCAGGTCAGAAATGGTTAGGGTGGTTATTCGCCTTGTTTGGTGCATTGGCTGCCTTTGGTATCGGAGATATGGTGCAGACCAACTCCATGGCTCTGGTCGGAAACAGTGTTTTTGGTATTCCCCAGGTTGTAACCGGGATTGTTCTGGCTGTTCTGACTTGGCTGGTGGTCGTTGGAGGAATTAAGCGAATCGGTTCAGTAGCTGAAAAGCTGGTTCCTTTTATGGCCATTTTTTACATCCTGGGAGCTTTAATTATAATCATATCACGGATTGACATGCTCCCCTGGGCGATTGGTGAAATTTTCCGATCTGCCTTTACCGGCAGAGCTGCCTTTGGTGGTTTTGCAGGAGCTACCGTCGCTCAAGCCATGCGTTTTGGCGTAGCCCGAGGGATCTTTTCCAATGAGGCTGGCTTAGGAAGTGCCAGTATGGCCCATGCTGTCGCTAAAACTCCCCATCCGGCTCGCCAGGGAACGATTGCCATGATAGGTGTAATGATTGATACGCTCATCGTTTGCTCTATGACTGCTCTTGCAATCATTATGACCAATTCAATAGAAACCGGTTATACCAGCACACAACTAACTGCTCATGCTTTTACTACAGTTATCCCCTTTGGTGGTGCAATTGTTGCTATTGGTTCATTATTATTTGGTTACTCTACCATTATCACCTGGTGTTACTATGGTCAGCAGTGTTCCCGCTTTATTCTTGGACCTGCAGTGGTTATGCCTTATGCCTGGCTCTTTGTAATCGTTGCTTTTCTCGGTTCAGTAGTGGAAGTCCCCTTTGTCTGGTTGCTGACCGATGCCCTTAACGGCGCTATGGCAATACCCAATTTAATTGGATTGCTAATGCTAAGCAGTGTTGTAGCAGAACAGGTTAAAGAATACTTTTCCAATCCTGAAATGTTAAAAGTTTAATTTTTTTTATTTTATGAATGAGGGATTATCTTTTATTTGTTCCCTCATTCATTCTTCTATAAGGAGGAGTTTGTTTAAAATGATTATAGGTGTACCTAAAGAGATAAAAAATAATGAAAACCGGGTCGCTATTACACCAGCTGGCGTTAAAGCATTTACCAAAGCAGGACATCAGGTATTTGTTCAAAAGTCAGCCGGCTCAGGAAGCGGAATATCAGACCAGGAATACAGTGATGCCGGTGCCTCTATTCAAGATGCGGCTGAGCAGGTTTTTGAACAATCAGAAATGATTATGAAAGTCAAAGAACCGATGCCTGTTGAGTATCCAATGATCAAGCCCGAACAAATAGTATTTACCTATTTCCATTTCGCTGCCAACCGGGAATTAACCGAAGGCATGATGGAGAGGCATTCTATTTGTATTGCTTATGAAACGGTAGAAACCGAAGACAAAGGATTACCCCTATTAAGTCCTATGAGCGAAGTCGCTGGTAAAATGGCTGGCCATATCGCAGCCTATTACTTAGCCCTTCCCTATGGAGGTCGTGGTATTTTAATGGGTGGAGTTCCCGGTGTAAAACCAGCTAAGGTAATTGTTATTGGTGGCGGAACAGTTGGTACCAATGCTGCTAAAGTAGCTGCTGGTATCGGTGCCAATGTTACTATTTTAGATATCAATCTGAATCGTTTAAAATACCTTGATGATATCATGCCCAGGAATGTTAATTTTCTAGTTTCTAATCAACATAACATTGAACAAGAAATCAAAGATACCGATGCCTTGATTGGCGCAGCCCTGATACCTGGAGCTGCAGCTCCTAAGGTAGTTACTGAAGATATGGTAAAGATGATGCCGGAAAATTCAGTCATTGTTGATGTTGCTATTGACCAGGGTGGTTGTATTCAAACCAGCAAACCAACTTCTCATAGTGAACCAACTTTTAAACTTCATGGAGTGTTACACTATTGTGTAACGAATATGCCAGGTGCCTTTGCCAGAACTTCAACCTTTGCCCTAACCAATGCTACCTTACCATATGCCATGGAAATTGCTAATAAGGGATATCAAAAAGCACTCATCAACAATCCTGCTATTGCCAGAGGGCTTAATATCTTGGATGGAAAAATAACCTACAAACCGGTAGCAGACGCTTTTGGTTTTAAATATTATCCAATTGATGAACTGTATAGATAAGATTTTCTTATTTTAATTAATAAAAAAAAGACCCTTTCTATTAAAAGAAAAGGTCTTTTTTTAGAAATTATTTTAATAAAAGAAACTATTAATTTTTTACTAATAATTTCTATTTTTATTTAGTACATTCCGCCTGGCATTCCGCCTGGCATTCCGCCACCACCTGGCATAGCTGGCGCATCTTTCTTTTCTTCAGGTTTATCTGCGATTAAGCATTCTGTAGTAAGTACCATTCCTGCAATGCTGGCAGCATTTTGTAAAGCAGAACGTGTTACTTTAGTTGGGTCAATAATTCCTTTTTTGACCATGTCTACATATTCACCCTCTGAGGCATCAAATCCAATTCCCTTGTCTTTTCCTCGTAACTTCTCAACAATAACAGAACCTTCATAGCCTGCATTTTTTGCTATCTGTTTGGTTGGTTCTTCTAAAGCTTTACGAATAATTTTAACGGCAATTTGTTCATCGCCTTCCAGTTTGAATTCCTCCAAAGCCGGAATAATATTCAAGAGCACTGTTCCGCCACCGGCAACAATACCTTCTTCAACTGCTGCTTTAGTTGCAGAAAGGGCATCTTCAACTCTATGTTTCTTTTCTTTTAGTTCAGTTTCTGTAGCTGCACCAACATTTATTACTGCTACTCCTCCAACCAATTTTCCAAGTCTTTCCTGTAATTTTTCTTTATCATAGTCAGAGGTGCTTTCTTCTATCTGTGTTCTTATCTGTGCTTCTCTCTTCTTTATATCATCGACATTGCCTTTACCGCCAACAATAATAGTTTCTTCTTTGTTGACTTTTACCTGATGAGCAGTTCCTAGCATAGCAACATCAGCGTTTTCCAACTTAAGACCTACTTCTTCAGAGATAACCTGACCACCAGTTACGGTAGCTATATCAGCCAACATTTCTTTTCTTCTATCTCCAAAACCTGGAGCTTTAACTGCAACACAATTTAAAGTACCTCTAATTTTATTAACAACCAAAGTTGCCAGTGCTTCGCCTTCCACGTCTTCGGCAATAATGAATAAGGGTTTACCCATTTGAGCAACTTTTTCTAAAATTGGGAGCAGTCCTTTCATATTGCTAATTTTAGAATCTGTAATTAGAATTAAAGGATCTTCAAGTAGTGCTTCCATTCTTTCGGCATCAGTAACCATGTATGGAGAAATAAATCCTTTATCAAATTGCATCCCCTCTACAACATCAAGAGTTGTTCCCATTGTTTTAGATTCTTCAACAGTTATTACACCATCTTTCCCCACTTTTTCCATAGCATCAGCAATTATATTACCAATTTCTCTATCAGCAGCAGAATTTGATGCTACGTTAGCAATGGATTCCTTATCTTTAATTTCTATACTTAATTTTTTAATTTCTTCGACAGCCTTTTCAACAGCCTTTTGTATTCCTTTTCTTAGCATCATAGGATTTGCACCAGCAGCAACATTTCTTAAGCCTTCATGTAATATTTCTTGAGCCAATACTGTAGCAGTTGTAGTACCATCACCCGCAATATCGTTTGTTTTTGTAGCTACTTCCTTAACAAATTGAGCACCCATATTTTCAAATGGATCTTCTACCTCAATCTCTCTAGCAATAGTAACTCCGTCATTAGTAATGGTAGGAGAGCCATATTTCTTTTCTAAAACTACATTTCTTCCTTTGGGCCCCAGGGTAATTTTAACACTATCAGCTAATGTATCTGCACCACGTTTTAATGCATTCCTAGCATTTTCATCAAATTTAAACTGTTTTGCCATGATCTTTCTTCCTCCTTAATCAATGTTATCTATTAAATAATTTCAAAAACTTACAACTTTCTATTTTAGCTATTCCAAGATAGCCAATACATCTTTTTCGCTTAAAAGAAGATAATCTTCGTCATTGTCATCTTTTAAATCAGTACCTGAGTATTTTGCATAAACTACTTTATCACCCTTTTTGAAATTCATTGGGAAAGTTTTCCCCTCATCATTGGTTCTTCCAGGTCCAACGGCCAACACTTCGCCTACTTGTGGCTTTTCTTTTGATACCGTATCAGGCAAAACGATACCACCTTTGGTTTTTTCTTCTTCCACAAATGGTTTAACCAAAATGCGGTCACCTAAAGGTTTAATTTTTTTAATATCCATATCTAATCCTCCTCAAATGATTATTTTAAAATATTTAGCACTCTCATAGTGAGAGTGCTAAAATTACTTTTACTATATTATATAATGTATTATTATTTTGCAAATACCATTTAAGGCTATTTTAAGCATTTTTTTATTAAATTTAACTTATATGCTTTTTTAAATAACAATATATCCCTATTTTTGCCATTATCTATCATTTTATTCTGTATAGACATCCAAATCAAAAGTATCAGAAAATCCTTTTATTTTTTTATAATACCCAACAACTGCTATCATAGCTGCATTATCAGTACATAATTCCTTAGATGGAAAATATACTTCTTTATTAACTTTCTTGCCGGCTTCTAGCATTGATTTCCTTAATGATTCGTTAGCTGCAACTCCCCCACCAACAACTATATTTTTTATGTTATATTTTTCAGCAGCATAAAATGTTTTGCTTACCAAGGTCTCAATTACTGCCTGCTGGAAAGATGCACAGATATTCGCAATTTGCAGATCTTTTTTTATTTTTTTCTTTTCATTAACAAAATAAATTACAGCTGTTTTCAGACCACTAAAACTAAAATCTAAATTAGGAGTTTTTGTTAAAGGACGAGGGAATAAAATAGCATTTTTCTTACCTTTTAAGGCTATCTTTTCAATAATTGGACCTCCTGGATATCCAAGATTTAAGTATTTAGCTACTTTATCAAAAACTTCACCTGCAGCATCATCTCTGGTTGTCCCCAAAATTTCATGTTTACCTATTTCTTTAACTAATATTAATGATGTATGTCCTCCTGAAACAATTAATGATATGAAAGGAATTTTAATTTCTTTATGGACTAAAAAGTTGGCATATATATGACCATCTATATGATTAACCCCAATTAATGGTTTATCTAAAGCAAATGCCATTGCCTTTGCAAAAGACAGACCAACAAGTAATGATCCCTTCAGGCCAGGCCCATTTGCTATTGCTATTGCATCAATATCTCCCAATTTTATTTTTGCCTTACTTAGTGCCTTTTCACAAGTAATAAGAATATTTTTCATATGTTCTCTAGAAGCAATTTCCGGAACTACACCACCATATTCCTGATGAATATTCATTTGTGAGGCAATAATATTAGATAAAATCTTATCTCCGTTTTTAACTATTGCAACCGAAGTTTCATCACAGGATGTTTCGATTCCTAGAATAATTTTTCTTTTAATCATTTTTTTTATATCTTTCTGCAATTATTCTTTGCTTCTTTTTTTTAGCTCAGCACCAGATTTATTTATATAAAAAGGCGACATTTCATATATGTTATCTTTTACACTCTTTGATATTTTTTTATCTCCTATCAGTGCAATATATTTTGCTCCTGGTGGGTCTTGTTCTCTTACAATAAACGTAACATTATTGTTGTGATAATATCTATCTTTATCATATCTTAATATTTCTAATAAGCCTTGCCCAAAAACAAATATTTGCTCCTTATATTTTGCAAATATCTGGCTAATTTTTGTCCAATTCAGGCATTGATATTCTTCAATTCTAATTAAATTCTCATTATTTCTTTCTTTTTGGTAAAAAGTAAAATAATAATCATCTTTCCGTGCTTTAATAATCGGACATAAGATACCGGGCAATTCTTTCCATCTTAAAGCATATGCTTCTAAGGAATTTACCCCTATAATTGGAATTGAAAGTGAAAAAGCCAATCCTTTTGCAGTAGCAAGTCCTACTCTCAGTCCAGTGAAAGAGCCTGGCCCAATTGAAACAGCAATACCATCTAACTCATTCAAATTAATTTCAGCAATTTTCATTATATTTCTTAACGATGGAATTAATATAGAAGAATGCGTGATTCCAGGTTTATTAATCATATAATCGAAAATTAGAACCCCATTTTCTATAATTGTTACATTAAGAATATCGGTAGTTGTGTCAATCCCCAATATTTTCAAGTTTTTTAAAATCCTCCATTAAATCCTTGTATCTGCGACCAATTGGTTGAAAAGTAATAATTCTTTTTGAATATTTTTCACCCAATTTTATGTTTATCACCAATAACTCTCCTGGCAAGTAATTCCTAATTCTATCAGCCCATTCAATCAGTGTAATTCCATTACCATAAAAATATTCTTCATATCCTAGTTTCTCAATCTCTTCTTGTGAATTAAGCCTGTATAAATCAAAGTGATATATAGGCATCTTTGCATTATATTCTCTAATAATAGAGAAAGAAGGGCTCGAGGTATAGCTTTTGCTATCTAACCCTGCAGCAATCCCCTGAACAAAACATGTTTTTCCTGCTCCTAAATCACCCATAAATGCGATTATGTCACCCCTTCGCAGGAGTTTTCCTAATTTTTCTCCTAAAGAGACAGTTGTTTCTGGGTTGTTACTTATATAAATAATTTTATCTGATATTCCTTTACTATTTTTTTCTTTTCCCATTTATAAAATATTCACCAAAAATGTTTTTTATTTTCCATGGTTTGTTACCCTTAATAAACAACTTGGCCACTCTTGCCTTGTCTATTATATTTACTACTTCATCAGGAATTGTATTTGATAATTCAGCTATGGTTTCAACAGGTATTGTCTGCCCCAGTTGTTCCCCAATTAATACTACCTCATCGCCAATGTTTAAATTACCAGGTATATCGGTAATATCAATCATTGTTTGGTCCATACATATTCTACCAATTACTGGAACTGAAACTCCTTTCACCAATACTTCTGCTCGGTTAGATAGTTGCCTGGGATACCCATCTGCATAACCTACAGGCAATGTTGCTATTTCCGTATTTCTTTTAGTTTTATAAGTTCTCCCATATCCAATACATTTATTTGTATCAATTGTTTTTATAAAAGCAATACGTGTTTTAACAGACATTACAGGATATAATTTAATGCTTCTTTTAACATCATTTGAAGGGTAATACCCATATAGAATACAACCTGGCCTAACCAAATCCAACCACATATTTGGTAAATCGAGAATTGCTGCACTATTAGCAACATGGAAAAAAGGTATTTTTATATTATTATTCTTTATTTTAGTCATAACATCATAAAAAGCTTTAAACTGGTATTCAGTATACCCTTTATCAGCCTCATCAGCTGTTGAAAAATGAGTGTAGATTCCTTGAATGTCAATAAATTTCAAGCTATTAATTTTTCTCAGAAAGCATAAAAATTTTTCTGGAACTATACCTATTCGTCCCATTCCTGTTTCCATTTTCAAATGTACTTTAGCTTTCTTTTTAGACTTAAATCCAATATTGTCTAACTCCTCGGCAGAATTCAAATCACTTATTGTTGGCATAATATCATATGATAAATATAAACTCAGTTGATTTCTTAAGGGAACATTTAATACCAATATTGGTGCATTAATATTATTTTTTCTTAAAACTATTGCTTCTTCAATTCTTGCTACGGCAAGCTGGTCTGCCCCATTTTCTAATAATATTCTTGATATTTCAATTAAATCATGCCCATAAGCATTTGCTTTTACAACTCCCATAATTTGTACTTTTTTATCTACAAAATTTCTAATATTTATAATATTCTTTTTTGCCGAATCTAAATTAACTTCAGTCCATGTGGACCCTAATAATTCTTTCATTCTTTCTCCTTCAAAAACAGTAAAAATCACAAACATAAAGCGTATAGCTTTAAAAAAACCTATAATTTAATCTTTTGTTTGTTATTTATTAACAAAATATTTATTTAACCATAAAAAAGAGCAAGAGAAGCTATCTGGCAATTTTTCACCTGCAGTCCAAAGCAAATATTTGTAATGCTTAGAAATATTCAGTTAAAATATAAGAAAAAAGCAAAACAAATACTAACCAATAAAAGGTTAAACCTCTTTTAGAGGTTCTTAAAGCCACCCGCTATGCGGGTGCGATATTTACTTAAATCCTATCAATTTAGTGATTTTAAATTATTTCTCAATAATAACCATTGCTACTGCTATTTTTTCCGTATGGGATATGGACAAATGAGTATTATCTATTTCTTTTTCTTTAAATTTATCCTTTAAATCACTTGATAAATAAATAATTGGTTTACCCAAAATGTCATTATTAATCTCAATATCTTTCCATTTAATGTCTCGGAAACCTGTTCCAAGGGCCTTAGCGCAGGCTTCCTTCGCAGCAAAAATACCAGCATAAGAATGGTAGCGATTATTACTTTTCTGTTCGCAATAATCCATTTCTTTAACTGTATATATTTTGTTTAAGAAACGTCTATCCCATTTTAAAATTATTTTTTTTATTCTACTGATATTTACCAGGTCAATTCCAGATCCTACAATCATTGTTCGCCTAATATTTTGAATATTAAATTTGATATATCTTCTATTTAAAAATTATTTCTATAATAATCCTATTCTACGGTTACACTTTTTGCAAGATTTCTGGGTTTATCAATATCTTTTCCTAAAATATCGGCAATATAATATGCCAATAGTTGCAATGGAATAACTGTCAACAAGGGATATAAAATATCCGGAACTTCAGGAATGTATATGACTTTATCTACTATATCCTTAATTTGTTCGTCATTTTCAGTAGCTATAGCAATAACTGGTGCCTCTCTAGCAGTGACTTCCTTTATATTGTTAATCATTTTTTGATATACATGATCTTTTGGCGAAATGGCGACAACCGGGAATTTTTTATCAAGTAATGCTATTGGACCATGTTTCATTTCTCCTGCTGGATAAGCTTCTGCATGTACATATGATATTTCTTTTAATTTTAGAGCTCCTTCTAAGGAAATAGGGAAATTAATATCTCTTCCCAAGAACAAAAAGTGTTTATAAATTGCAACATTATGGGCTATAGTTTTCAGTAATTTATCTTTACTGAAAATCATCTCGATTTTTTGTGGTATTTGTATTATTTCCTTAATTATATCTTTCTCTTCATCTTTACAAAGCACATTTCTCTTTTTCCCTAAGTATATTGCCAGCAAATACAATGAAATAATTTGACCAATAAATGCCTTTGTGGAGGCAACTCCAATTTCAGGTCCAGCATTAATGTACATTACTTGATCTGCTTCTCTACTAATAGTACTCCCTTTAACATTTACAATTGCTAATACTGAACAAAGCTTATTCTTACAAGAACGCATTGCAGCAATCGTATCAGCAGTTTCTCCTGATTGAGACACCACTATACCCAGTGAGTTTTTCTGTAATAGCTGTTTCTTATAACGAAATTCAGAGGCATAATCTACTTCTACAGGAATCTCAGCAAGACCCTCTATTGCATATTTGCCTACCAGCGAGGCATAATAAGCTGTCCCACAGGCAATAATATGTATCTTTTCTAATTTATCAATGATCTCCGCTCCAATATTTATGTCAGGCAGACACACTTGTTCTTCATGTATATACTTACTCAAGTCAGTTCTTATAACTGACGGTTGTTGTAAAATTTCTTTTAACATAAAATGTTTATAACCGGCTTTTTCAGCCATTTCTGAGTTCCACTCAATCTCAATGATTTCCTTTTTTATTTCTTCCCCTTCTAAATTAGTAACTTTTATATAATCTTTACCAATAGTAGCTATTTCATTTTCATCTAAAAATATCACTCTTTTGGTATAATTTAGCAAGGCAGGTATATCTGAAGCTAAAAACATCTCATTATCCCCAATTCCTATCACAAGAGGACTTCCACTTCTTGAGGCAACAATTTTATCTGGCTCCATTTTTGATATCACTCCCAGTGCATAAGAACCCTCAACATTTTTTAGAGACTCTCTTACTGCTTCAGTAATATCATTTCGATAATTTTTTTCAATAAGGTGGGGTAAAATTTCAGTATCCGTTTCAGAGACAAACTTATATCCATTATTTACCAGACTATCTTTGAAAGATAAGTAATTTTCTATTATACCATTATGAACGACAACAACTTTATTATTAGCAGAAAAATGGGGGTGGGCATTAATATTGTTTGGCTTCCCATGAGTAGCCCATCTTGTATGTCCCAAACCAATGCTACCTTTTAATTCATTTTTATCTATTTTATTTTCAAGATATTTTATTCTACCTTTACATTTTTTGATATTAATATTCTTATTGTTGTTAAGTATTGCAACACCTGCAGAATCGTAACCTCTATATTCTAATTTTTTTAATCCTTGCATCAAAATTGGCAAAGCTTCTTTATTTCCAATATATCCTATTATCCCACACATAATGATTCCCTTTCTTTCTAATAAAAAAATCCTCATTATTAATCCAGTAAAAATTCAGGCAACATTTAATGAGGACTTTGATTCTATAAAACTTTTAAATTAATTGACAATATAAGGATCAATAATAGCCTGGCAATTTTTTGGCCTTACAATCACTTGTAAGTTTTGTAATTGCCTAAGGGATGGCATCCCAGGAGTATCCGCCGAAATTTCGATAATCTCCTACCTCGTTAACTTAATATCTTTTTGAAAAGATTTTAACAATCAAGATTTTATATAATATTAAGTCCTGGCGCTAATATTCTTTTTTTGTTATAGATGTTAATATCCTCCTTTCTTCATCATTTATAAAATTCATCTCAATTATATCATATATTTTTTAATTATTTTAACAATAACTTATTTTTTTCTCTTTTTATTATAACAAATGACTAAAATATATTATCATTAATATTTTTTAAGATAGATTTTTTATAAAATTATCAAGTTTTTCGTTTAAATTTTCGATTATCTTTCTATCTTTGCTTTCTAATAACACTCTCACTTTATTTTCGGTTCCGGAAGGTCTTATTAATATTCTTCCATTATCTTTTAGGTTATTTTGTAGTTCCATTTTTATTTCATTAAATTCAGTGCTATTTAAAAAAGATATTTTATTTTCTATCTGATAATTTAATAATCTCTGATGGTATTTTTTCATACGTGCAGCTTGCAGAGAAACTCTTTCATTTTTCTTCTTTAAAGCCATTAATAACTGTAAGGCAGTGACTATTCCATCACCATTGGGACTATGTTTGAGAAAAATAATATGTCCTGATTGCTCTCCTCCCAGTACTGATTTTTTTTCAATCATCTTCTGAAATACATATTTGTCTCCAATATCTGTTCTAACAACCTTGCCTCCAATTTCTTCAATGGTCTCATCAAATCCTAAATTACTCATGTAAGTAGTTACAACTATATTATTACCCAATTGTCCTTCTGGCAAAAAAGCTCCAGTATAAATAACCATCATTTGATCGCCATCTACAACTTGACCCTTTTCATCTACTGCTAAAACCCGGTCAGCATCACCATCAAATGCAAATCCTAAGTCTGCTTTTTCTTTCATTACTTCTTTTTGTAAACTATGCATACAAGTTGAACCACACTTCTGATTAATATTGATTCCATTCGGTGAATTGTTTATGACTTTAAAGTTATTACTTAATCGGCTGAATAGTTCTTCAATTATATCGCTGGAAGCCCCATTGGCACAATCAAATATTATCCTATAGTCATTTTTCAAAATATCCCCCTTTATGGAATTCATTATATACTCACTGTATATATTCTTAGATTCTTTTAACAGCCTTACCTTGCCAATACCTTCTCTGGGTATCTGTAGGTTCTTGTAGCTTTCATTAATGAGTATTTCTTCAATCTCTCTTTCCTGTATACTAGCAAATTTATAACCATTATTATTAAAAAACTTAATACCATTATCATAATATGGGTTATGAGAAGCTGATATTACAATACCCATGGTAGCCTTGAAGTAGTTAGTTAAATAAGCAATTGCAGGGGTTGTTATTATTCCTGCATTAATTACATTTAATCCGCTGGCACATAAGCCCGCTATAAGTGCAGATTCCAGCATATCTCCCGATAACCTTGTATCTTTGCCAATTAATATTTGTCTATTTTTTTTATTACGGAAATAATACCCAATTGCCCTTCCAACATTAAAGGCAATTTCTGCAGTCATTGGATATCTGTTAGCTTCTCCGCGTATTCCATCAGTACCAAATAAGTTATTTTCATTCATTAATATTTTTAATCCTTTATTTTTTTATTGTTACATTTACTTCTTCGGGAATTACCTGTATTAAAGTAATTTCAGAGGGTAACTCAACTTCTACTTTTACTTTCCCAATTTCAAGGTCTAAAAGATTTACAAATACCTTGATATCATCTTCAGTCATACTATTAATAATAGTATGACTTCCACTTACTTTAATATCCACAGTTTCTGGGCTTAATTGATAATCGATAAAAGGTGATGCATCCCTTCTTGTTATACTGATATTTTTAAATATACATTCCTCTTGTTTTTCCATAACAAGTATCTGAACCTCAATTAAAGATTCCTGTTCATTACTAATGTATATACCTTCACTGATAATTGGTGGTATTTTTACTGTTAGTGTTTTTGATATACCATTTACATCAATTGGTATAGTTTCCAAGAAATCTAATTTACCTATTTTTGAATAATTTCCATATACTTTAATATAGCTTGGATTTGCTACTATTTTCGAAATATAATATTCTGGTGCGGGTTTCCCTACAATACGAGGTTTTATTGGTAATATTTTCTCAGGGTATCCCTCTCCTACTTTTATTGATACAGAAACAGTATTTGGCTCTACTGACAAATTTTTAATTTCTTCACCATTTTTATCATAGATAGACACAATATTTTCGGTTTTAATATTTTCTTTTACTGATGAAATATCGATATCAATCCTTACCTGCTCTATTTGTTCTAGCAAGGAATTAGGCCCAACTATAGCCACTTGCTGTGGCACAATATGCGGTTCATCCTCTAATGAATATCCGCTTGCAGGCAATCCTATTAAATTATATTCTACCTGGAACTTCCGTTCCAATATTTCTTCAATCTCTACTATAATTTCATTAGGAATTATTTTAGTAATATTTGTATTTTTGGGGACAATAACATTTGCCTCTATTTGATATTCACCTGGATCTTCAATATTTTGCAAATCAACTGTACCCACAATCTTTTGAGATGACAAATTTTCCAGGATATTTTTTGGTCCTTCAATACCGACACTAATTTTTTCTCTTATTTCCTTGATTGATAAGTTGTCAGTTAAATTAATTGGTCTAACTTCTATATCATAGTATCTTTCAGCGGTAATATTATATTCACTTGAAATATAAAACCATAAAATAATTGCCATTGCCAGTGCTAATATTTTGATTTCTATATTATTCAATAATCGTTTTTTTATTTCAATCACTTTCTTTTTTATCCTTTTTTATTATATCAAATATACTACTGGTCTTTACACGATACAATTTTTGCAAAAATTTTTTTAGTAATTGAGGTTTTAATGGTCTGGTCAATCTTCCATCAATTGCTACTGATATTGCTCCTCTTTCTTCAGAAACTACAATAACCAATGCATCTGAAGTTTCGCTAAGTCCGATAGCAGCTCTATGTCTTGTACCTAAATATTTTTTTATATCACTTCTCTTAGTTAAAGGTAAAATACAATTTGCGCCTGCGATACGATTGTTTTTTATAATTACAGCACCATCATGCAAGGGTGAGTTTGGTAAAAATATTGAGTAAAGCAACTCAGAAGAAAATTCACTATTTATTGTAATACCTGTTTCTAGAATATCCTGTAGGCCTACTTCTCTTTCTAAAACAATTAATGCACCATTCTTTTCAGCAGCTAACATCGGTGCTACCATGATAATACCATTTATTATTTCTTCACATTTTCTGTTTTCCTCATTTTGCTTAAATAATGGCAGATTACTTAAAAATCCTCCTCTACCCATTTTGAGTAATAATCGCCTGAGTTCTGGCTGGAATATAATTGGAATAGCTACTACAAGCATTGCCATAAGTCCCTTAATAAGCCAGTTTATTGTTTTTAATCCTAACCAATTAGAAATAAAAGCAATTATAAATAGTGCGACAAACCCCTTAATAATTTGGACAGCAGGCGTATCTTTTATAAGCAAAAATACATTATACAAAATAAAAGTAATTATAATAATATCCAGGATATCTAAAATAGAAAAATTTAAAGACATTTTGTTATTTACTCTACTCTTCCTTTGTAAAATAAAAAAGCCACCACAAAATTATTTTATCAAAAAAACTTTGCTGATGGCTAGTTTTTTTCCCGAAATACAAGAATATATAAAAACAAGCAAATAAACAAGAGTAACAAAATATTATCTTTTTGAGAATTGATAATTGGCCCTAGCACCTTTTTGACCATATTTTTTTCTTTCCTTCATCCTTGCATCACGTTCCAGCATTTTTTCTTTCTTCAGAATAGGTCTCAAAGAATGGTCGTATTCCACTAGTGCCCTGGCTATACCATGTCTAACTGCTCCAGCCTGACCGGTGGTACCACCTCCGGTAACTTTAACATTAACATCTACCTCATTATTCTTTTGTACCAGGTACAAAGGCTCTTCAATAGCTAGTCTATCAATAGGATTAAAAAAATAACTATTGTGGGGTTTGTTATTGATAGTAATATTTCCCTTACCTGAAAATATCCAAACCTTGGCAATTGAGGTCTTTCTCCTACCAGTTCCATAAAAACGATTTATTGTCAAGTTTCATTCCTCCTTTTTAGTTAGTTCACCACTTCAATTTCTTGGGCATTATGTGGATGGGTATCTCCACGATAAACTTTTAGTTTCTTTATCATTGAACGACTTAGCTTATTTCTTGGTAACATCCCCTTAACAGCTTTTTCTATAATAGCTTCTGGCTTTTTCTGTTGCAACTCTTTAAATTTTATTTCTTTCAATGAACCTGGATAATTTGTGTGATGTCTGTATAATTTTTGATCTACTTTATTACCAGTTACCTTGATTTTTTCTGCATTAATCACAACAACATAATCACCAAGATCTTGTGATTTATCGAAAACAACTTTATTTTTTCCTCTTAAAATTGAAGCTATTTCTGTTGCCAGTCTTCCCAATATTTTTCCATCTGCATTAAATAGATACCATTTTCTTTCGATATTTTCTTTTTTTTCTCTATATGTTTTCAATTTCTCCTCCATATGCTGCCATTAATAATATAACAGGATAAAATAACATAAAAATTCTAATATAATTAGCACATAATGTCAAGGTAATTATTAATAAGCGGCTTTTTTATTTAACCTTGAAAAACCACCTTCTAAGAAGTTGGTCATGGTTAAATAAAAGGTTTTACTATAAAAATATCAAGATAAGCAATATGATCATTTTTTACCTGAACTCCAAA
>LDZT01005273.1_pt1 | contig 21094 bp, 18 predicted proteins | sample 615521 | NCBI WGS metagenome assembly LDZT01 (sample SAMN03408292, study PRJNA278302) | terrestrial metagenome | isolation source: oil reservoir sample SB1 | place: USA: Alaska, North Slope, Schrader Bluff formation | collected 2011-09
TAATACACGTCCTTCATATTCGTATCGTCCAGTTTGAGGACACGGAAGCCGGTGTCTAATTCGGAATGCGGAATGCGTAATTCGGAATTATTCGGCTCTGTCTGCTCTCGTTTCTTTAATTCCGCATTCCGCATTCCGAATTCCGCATTAATCTTCTCCCCGGCGCGGCGGATGCGCTCTTTGCCGATTTCGCAGATGTTGGCATAACCCGCTTTGGCTGCCTCACTGTCCGGTGCGCAAGGTTCAGGCAACTGCACCATAATGAATTTTCGCTTGCCGCTGTCTTCAGCGTTTAACTGCATGACAGCGTGGGCAGTGGTAGCGGACCCGGAGAAGAAATCGATAGCCACACCATCAGCATCAATATTTGATAGTCTTAAAAGCTCTATAATAACTTCCGTGTTTTTGGGACTATCAAAAGGGACATCAACACCTGTTGGTTTTGATGCTAATAAATCGGACCAATTTGTATTCCTTAAAATACCTACTGCAGGTGCCACCCAATGTTCAACACCTTGATTTTTCCCTTTTCCAGAAACATTTCTACGAATGAATTTCTTATTCTTTCCCGTCTTTTCCCAGTAATCTTCAAGAGTCATTTTTTCTTGGTAGCGATCACAAAACACGTTATAATTTTGTACAGCTTCACCAGCGAGTTCTTTTCTCCATTTCCATTGTCCACTATCTGGGGTAACTCCTAAAACTTCATATCGCATAGTCGGTCTGTCGGCATCATTCCAAAATCCCTTCCAATAACCTGTTGAAGACCGTGTCTCACTACTTTCACGAAATACGGGGTTATATTTTGTTATCTGCGTCTTGGAATACATTAAAATATATTCAAAACCAGTATTCATCGTTGAAAGGCCTTGCTCCATAAATTGACGATTAATGTTTTTATCATACCGTCTTGTGAAAATTGCATTACGAAAATTGCTTTCTCCAAAAACTTCATTGCATAAAGCTTTTAGCGTTGCCACTTCTTCCTCACTAATGCTGATAAAAATAACTCCATTTTCAGCTAGCAAATTCCTCGCTAATACTAGCCTCGGATACATCATGCTGCACCAGTCGGAATGAAAACGCCCGTTGCTTCCGGTATTGCGGAACAGGCGGTCGCCGTCCTCATCATATATGCCTGCTTCCTCGTCATACTCGTCTTTATCCCGCGTGAAATTGTCACGGTAAACAAAATCATTGCCAGTATTGTACGGCGGGTCTATATAAATCATCTTCACCTTGCCGAGGTAACTCTCCTGCAGAAGTTTGAGAACATCGAGGTTGTCGCCCTCAATGTAAAGGTTTTCGGTGGTGTCCCAGTTTTTACTCTCCTCCACGCATGGGCGCAGTGTCTTGCGGATAGGTCTGCCGGCCTCGGCAATGGCAGCCCTTTTGCCCACCCAGGTAAACTCATAGGCTTCATCGCCATATACCTCATCGCCCAACAGGGAACGCAGCAGGTCGAAATTTACTTTTCCTTCAGTAACAACACCGGGAAACATCGCGGAAATATTATCAATGTTTCTTGCGGTTAAATCAGGCGATTCAAAACGCATTTTATCCATTTGCTATATCCTCCATTTCATTTGCTTCCTCGGTATTACCGGTGCCTGGTAATACCTTTACGAGTTCATCCGCAATTTCTCGGGTGGAAAACATTGCGGTATCCAAGGCTTTTCTACCTGCTAATGTGGGACTGAACGCTTGAACCTCGTCCTTTGTGATGTTGTGCCATATTGGAAGTATCGTCTTGCCGTTAGTCATTTCAATCTGCAATAGCCCGTCGAGCTCATACTGCGTCCAGCCTTTGCGAATATAGTCTTTTGATAAAATGACGATGCCGAATCGTGACCTTTTCAAACCATCATCTATTTTGGCGCGTAGGCTTTCGCCCCATCCAATACTGAGTGCGTCATACCACACCTTTACTCCGCTGTTCTCAAGTGCCTCGCATAATGCGTCCGCAAATTCCGCTTTATCTTCGGAGGCGTGAGAGATAAAGACATCATATTCTTCATGACCGCTTTCTTCATACATGTGGCGGGGAGGTTTCGTGTTGGATAATTGCTTCCTTATTTGGGCGGATAAATCTGCTATACGCCGTTCATAACCGTTTTGTATTGCCTGCTGCGCTTTGTTTGCCTTTTGAGTTTCAGCGGCCTCTTCCCGTTGGAGCTTAACGGCTGTATCTGCGCGTTTTTTTCTTTTTTCTGCAATCTTTTTATTTATACCGGCCTTATCATCAATGATTCGTGCAAGTTCATTTTGGTATCCTTGTATCTGACGGAGCTTTGATGACATCATTGAAGCGGAGGTGTTCTTTGTAATACTCTTTTGGACATCGTTTATCCGCTTTGTCTTATCTGCTTCTTTTTTGGCAAGGTCAGCAAGCTTCTTTTCTAAATCTGACAGATCTTTGTCAAGCTGATTTAACGATCTTCTCGTTTGATCGGCACTCACAATAACCCCTCCAATTCCTTTCTCAATCTCTTCAACTCTCCGTTGAGTGCAACTTGTACATTGAACTGCTTTTCACGGCGAACTTTGTTTTCTAATGCGGCAATCTCTTTTTGCAGTTTCCGCCTCCGCTCGTCGCGGGCGACTGCGTTTTTCAAATCGCCTCCGGTTTTGTCCTCCAGCCTTTTTCCGGCGATTTGCCGGATAAAGCCTTCGTATACCGCATCCATGTTGAGTCCGTCTATCCGCAGCGATATCTCATTCACAGGGTGCCATCCGGTGTTATAATAAGTCCCCGGTTTAAAAGCCGCCGTACCGCCCTGGCTCTGTTCCTTGTAGCCGATCCAGGCCTGTATTTGCTCCTCATGCATAAGCAAAAAGAGAATATGGTAAGGAATCTCCCTGTCGATTAGCTGCAATACCCGCCTGTCAAGACTGGGCTGGTTCAAGTGTATCTCTATAACTTCAATCTCCGGGACATTTTCCCCGGCGGCAATGTTCACCGTGGCGGGGGAGATTTTATTCCTCCAGTAAATCACGTTAATCTGTTCTACAAATATCCGCTTGAGTTCCGCAGTAACGGACAAGTTTTCATAAAACTTCTGCTTCGGTATTCGACGGTTGAATACCGTACTTCTTGGCAAATCGATCACTCGCTGCGCTCCTTTCTAATTCGGAATTCGGAATGCGTAATTCGGAATTATTTTTGGGTTTTTGTGATAGCCACAAGCAGTTTTATAATTTCCTGACAATCAGCATAGATGCTTTCAAATGCGGTTATTTCTATAAAGCCGCTTTCGTGCAATAGTTCAAGCCAATACTCTGATTCGCTTGCTTCTTTCAGCGCGATATTGAGTTTAGCATAAAAATCAGCCCTGCTCTGGCCGCGGATGGCCTCCTTAACATTTGCGCCGATGCTTGTACCGCTTCTCAATAATTGTTTGGACATTATATACTCATGCTTTTCATCAGTCAAAAACTTATATAACTTAATCATTCTTAAAGCAAATGCTTTACTCTTCTCTACAATGGCATTTTCACTCTTCATACCGCCTTCACTCCTTAATTCCGCATTCCGAATTCCGATTTAATCTTTTCTATCCGCTCTTGTTCTTTTAATTCCGCATTCCGAATTACGAATTCCGAATTACCAAAAAGCATATCAGCTCGAAATCATCCAAACCTATGATTGTTGTATTCAACGCAGAGGTGCCGCCGCTCTTAAACAGGCTGTCAATGTCGCTTTCTTCCTTCACGTCGATGATAGAGTTGATCGCGTCACTCAGTAATTCTGATGATCGACGCATGTTTCTGCCGTCATTGGTTTCCTGATTGAATGCGCGACACAGCTCTGCGAACGGCTCCAGCTTTCCCTTGCAGAGATAACGCATCTTGTCCAGCATTTCCTTTGGCGAAAGATGGTCACAGACGACTTCTCCGTCGTCCGCAACATATACCATATAGAACGGGTGGAGGCGGTTCTGGTTATCGATGTTCACGCCGCCATTAATGTTCTTCAAGACAAATATCACGCCAGGGGGTGAATCGTCCTTCGCGGGAACAACCGCATGGAGGCCGAAAGGGGTCTTGTCCAGATCCCCGTTGTTTTTAATGTAATCAAGCAGGTCAAGGCGGAATTCATTTAACCCCAAGTCCATAATGGAAATGCCACTGGACATATCCTCAATATCGACGACTTCCTCCTGCAGGCGTTTAAGCTGTGCCTTGCGATATTCAAGGTCACCTTTTTCCTCCGTATTGATAAGGTCGTCGTCTCCGGTGGAGGTCATGACAGATATTTTCATACGGGTTTCCACACGGCTTTTCAGGTTTATGTAATCGTCAAGCGTTAAATCCGGCCAAAAGTTCACCAGCTGTATTCGCTCATTCCGGCTGCCGATACGGTCAATACGTCCGAATCGCTGGATAATGCGGACAGGGTTCCAATGGATATCGTAATTAACCAAATAATCACAATCCTGAAGGTTTTGACCTTCGGAAATACAATCAGTGGCGATAAGTATGTCAATACGGTCGGTTAAGTCCGGCATAAGCAATGCTTTGTCTTTTGATACAGGCGAAAAACAAGTCAGAACATTATTGAAAGTTGCCTTGAATTTCGGAATCGTTGTTTTTCCGTCCACCGTACCGGTGATCATAGCGGTGTTAAGTCCATACTTGTCTTTTATAAAGCCGCTCACGTTCTGATACAGATATTCAGCGGTATCGGAAAAGGCGGAAAAGACAAGAACTTTATTGTTGTTCTCGTTAATGGGGTGGTCAATTTTATCCGAGATTAAGCGCAGCAGGGTCTGCAGCTTTGTATCGTGCTCCGGCGCTATATCGGCTACCATTAATGCCAATAACTCTAATTCTTCGGAGTCTTGCTGGAGCGCGGTGCGCCAGGTAACATAATCCATATCGTTAAGATCGATTTTCACTTTTCCGCCGGTTGTGAAGAAGTCGGTGTTCTGATCATCGTAATCAAATTCCGTATCCTCACTAAACTCAGTCATTTCAACGTCAGCATCTCCACCAGCCTCAAAAATATTAATTTCAGAGATAGTATCATCAATCAGCTTTTTGATACGTTGGAGCGTCAGCCGGAAGGAATAAACGGAGCTTTCCAGACGCTTGAGAAGATTGATACTCATCAGGCGGCGAATGCCCTGTTCACGTCCCGCACGGTTGATATTGATATCAGGGTCAACATACTTGTCCCGTCTGCTTTCAAAGACGAAGTCTGTTGGTATGTAAACCGAAAGATTCAGCTTCATAAGCTCATCATATATCTGATTATAATTAATGGCGTGGTTCAAATCCGTCAGGCTTGGCCGCAGAGATATAGGCTTGAGCCTTTCGGGGAATTTACCGATTTCATCCATGTTGTAATACTTTTCAATATGCTTACGTGAGCGCGCAATGGTGACGCTGTCCAGTACTTCAAAGAAGTCAAAGTCCAGCATTTTCAAAAGCATCGCAGTCGTTCTTCTTTCCGGAGCAAAATTGCTCCAGATGTTGAACGCCCTTTGCGCACTGCGGAAAATTTCATCAATAGGCTTTACTGTGTTCAATTTTTCATTTATCAGACTGGAATTGCCTTCGTAGGCAAGTGCGAGCTGATTGCGCAAGTCTACGAAGCGGTTATTTACCGGAGTTGCCGATAGCATAAGCACTTTTGTCTTAACACCCGGACGGATTACTTTGTTCAAAAGCCGCAGATAACGGTTTTCCCGTGCGTCATCACCGTAAACTTCGCCGCCATTTCGGAAATTATGCGACTCATCAATAACAATCAGGTCATAATTGCCCCAGTTTAAGCGATCCAAGTCCAGGCCGTTTGAACGGCCATGATTTCTGGACAGGTCTGTATGATAGAGTACATCATAGCGCAGCCGGTCAGCAGCAATCAGGTTGTTTATATAATTATCTTTATAAGTGTTCCAGTTATCCGTCAGCTTTTTTGGGCATAAAACAAGGACAGATTTATTTCTGTTTTCATAGTACTTTATAATTGAAAGAGCAGTAAACGTCTTTCCGAGTCCCACGCTGTCAGCAAGGATACAACCGTTATACTTTTCCAGCTTGTTGATAATAGCAAGAGCGGCGTCCTTCTGAAAATCATATAGTAATTTCCAGATTTTACTCTCTTTGAACCCGGTTGCTTCATTGGGGAGCACATCCTCGGAGATGTCTTCGAGGAATTCGTTGAATATGTTGTAAAGAGCCACGAAATAAAGAAACTCCGCCGAGTTTTCATTGTAGGCGGCGGTAATGCTGTCTATGACTTCTTCGGTCACGTCTTGCAATTTCGTTTTGTCGTTCCAGACACTTTCAAACAGCCGGGTGAATTCCTGGCTATGTGGTGCTGGAAACTTGGTAACCATGTTGTAGCTGTTGTTTCCCCGTTCGCATCCAATGTCCACAGTGGTGAATCCGCCAAGCGGCATATATGTAATTTGTTCACTACCTGAGGCTATGTTGAGAAATCCGCCCATGTTCTCTGGCGTGGTATTGGATTTAAACGCAACCTTTTTACGAATCCAATCAGCGCATTCTCGGGCGATTGCCTTCTGTGTCAATTCATTCCGCAGCTTCACTTCAAATTCTGTTCCGTATAGGCTGCGTTCGCGGTTGAGGCGGGGGATATAAAATTCGCGTTTTTCTTTAGGCGCTTTTTCGGTTACAAAAGCAGGCGATGTAAATATGAAACGAAGCTCATCAATTTGGTCAAACTGTTTCTTCAAAACTTGATATGCGTATATGGAAAAACAAGCAGCAGCAATCGAAAGGCGACTGCCCTTTTCGATTGTGACCGTCAAGTCATCTTTCACAGTTTTTGTTATATTATCAAAAATATCCATAGTACGTTCCTTTAATGGCTATGTGTTATCTTTTTTTGTGTTGTCCTGAATATCTGGAACCAACTCCATAATATCTCCGAAATCAACGCCGAGAATAGTGCATACCTTTATTAAGACCTCCATGCAAAAGTTTAGCTATTGTGGTCGAGCTTAAACAAGTTGTTCTTCCAAGTTTCAACTTATTATACCAAAATCTGCATGCGTTTTAAAATATATTTTATGCATTTATAAAGTTTCAGTTTATATTTAATCGACATTTAAGCAGATTTAAAGGTATTTATGTGGCTATCTTTGGCAACCTGTGGTAGTTGTATGTCGCTGAAGGGGGTTAGTTTAGTGGAAAACGACGAAGTGGCCACGATTATCGTCAAGGGTATGTCCCATCTCGGCAGAGATTATTTACTGGTCGGGCAGTACACCGAGATGATATTCCCAAACTATGGAGTCCGATTCACCGCCGTCAACAACAATGTGGATAAGCCTCTATGGGTATGGGGACAACGATTTCACCCCGTTTGTGAACCTGTTCAACGATTTCTACGCCAAAGACACCAGCCGGAAAATCCGCGCCATTGTCAAATCGAAGGCGGAACGGGGCGAGAAAGTAGCTACAAGAGCGCCCTACTGCCTCACTCAATACCCACGGTTCATAAAATGTTCCTATGGAAATGCTCCTACGTCTCCCCGTTGTTTTTTTCCGTGTATGTCAACCCGAGTCTGGCGAAGAAATCAAGCAGGAACTCCGCAGTTATCTCCCATTCATCCCGGGAATCCGAATATACCCTGATGATCTCTATCTTCAAGGGCCCCAACTCCTAAGCAAGGTATCCCACCACCTAAAATATATTCCTGTCATGAGTTGTCCTATAAATGGCATATCTTAGGATCAGGAGGGGGATAATTATGCCCCGTTTTGCGGTTTACTGCCGGGTTTCGTCCGAAGAGCAGGCAGAGAAAGGGACTATTGAGGGCCAGGTGGAGTACGCCAAAAAATACCTTGACCTGTACAGCCCGGAGAGTAAAGAGGCGGACTGCGCGTTTTACCTTGACGAAGGGATATCCGGGACTCTCCCTCTGGGAGAGCGCCCTGCCGGCGCCAAAATGATTGCCGATGCAGCGGAGGGGAAATTTGAGGCTCTTTTTGTGTACCGCCTTGACCGGCTGGCCCGTTCGGTAAGGCATGTGCTGGATACATACGAGTTTCTTGAAAGGCGAGGCATTGCCCTAAAAAGCATGGTGGAGGCTTTTGATACGGGCACTCCGACGGGAAAGTTTTTCATGACCCTGCTGGCCAGCATCGCAGCCCTGGAACGCGATACCATTCTGGAAAGGACGTCGCTCGGCAAGGAACGCAGCGCCCGGCAGGGCAAATGGGTTTCCGGGCCGCCGCCGTTCGGTTACCGCATTGGAGAGGACGGGCGCCTGGTAGTTTTTGAGCCCGAAGCACGGACAGTCCGGCTTATTTTTAATTTATACGGTGAAATGAGCACGATCGGCGTCGCCGGCTATTTAAACGCCTGCGGGATACCTACCCCGGCCGTATCCAAGAACAGAAAGACAAAAGGCGCCGGAAAATGGCACGCCGGACATGTCTCGGTCATCTTACGGAACAAGGTCTATACGGGGGATCATATACTTTTAAAGTTTTCCAGGAAGAACAAAGAGACGTTTCGCTTGGAGACGCCGGAAATTGTTGACCGGAAGGTTTATGCCCTGGCGCAGGAGAAACTGGCCTTAAATAGCAGCCCGGCCCGGGGGGGGAAAGGCTGGAGATATCTTCTAAGGGGCCTTGTTTTCTGCGGGCACTGCGGCCGCGCCATGGTGGGGAGTTCTGCGCAGAGCCAGAAAGGCAGGGTATATTACCGGTGCACCGGCGTATTAAATAACGGTTCGGGGAAAAAATGCGGGGCTAAGATGGTCCGCGCCGACGAACTGGAAAATGCAGTCTGGGAAGACATCAGGAGGTTTATCCAAAATCCCGGCAGGATTTTGGATCTTTTAGAGGCCGGACTTTCTGCAAATAAAAACGCCCCTCAACCCGCCCGCAGCGAAATGCAGTTGCTGGAAAGCCTGATCATAGATAAACAAAGCCTGCGCGAAAAGATCGTTTCTTTATACGCCAGGGGAATTGTCACAGCTCAGGAAGCCGAAAAGGAGCTGAAAGCTCTGGCTGACGATATAGAAACAATAACGGCGAGAAAGGAGTTTCTTTTCAGCAGGCGGGATATGGTCCAAGAAACGGAGCCCGGGGTTATAGATGCGAGGGTTTTGCTGGAGAATCTAGGCGGCAGGATGAACAGCATGACTTGTCGGGAGAGGGCGGAATTTGTCAGGGGCCTTGTTAAAAAGATTGAAGTTGCGACTGTGAATGACGGGGAGGGGGTTTTCAAATCCCGGGTAGTGGTCAGGTACCGCTTCCAGGAGCCTGTCTAAAATATGTTGTATGGTTCTATGAATCTCCTGAAATTCCATCAGCCCGCGGTTGGCAATATTGAGTTCACCGTCAAAGCGGTATGCCCTGGGATCGGATTCGGACCCGAATTCTGTGATTGTTGAAAAATCGACGCTTCCCGTAAGGTCTGCTATATCCTGCGATTTGGGGTCGGAAGGCGTAAAAGTCCCTATTCCCAAACGTTTTTCTTCGGAAAGGAAAATTCTCTCCACGGCAACCTTCTCGATCTGCCCGCCGTACTCCTCTTCCAGCATCAGGCGGCAGGACGGGCACAACTCTCCCTCGACGTAGACGTTGTATTCATTTTGAAATTCTTCACGGAGAGCTTTGGGGATCAGGTGGAGGGGTTCTTCATGCATCGGGCATCCCTTAATCGCATAAACTCCTCCGGAGTCGGTCCGGCTGAACTTTTCCAACCCCTGCTTCAGCATGGCCACAAGAGTGGACTTTCCGCCGCTTACCGGCCCCATTAGAAGGAGGATCCGTTTGCGGACGTCCAGCCGGCGGGCTGCAGGGTGGAAGTATTCCTCAACCAGCTTTTCCAGTGTCTTGTCTAGCCCAAAAATCTCCGACGAGAAAAACTTATAGCTTTTTACTCCGTTTATCTCTTGCAGCCCCGCGCTTCTAATCATTTCGTAGATCCGCGCATGGCTCAACTGTGCAACTTCCGGTGTCTTTTTAATAATCTCAAGATATCCCTGAAAAGTACCCTGCCAGGCAAGCTTCTTTTCCGACGAACGATGATCTTCCAGGCGCTTTATAAAATCCATAATATCACTCCTTGATCGAGAATTCAGCTTGACCATAAGCGACGGCAAACTAATTTTTAAAATTATCTGTTAATTTATTTATTTTTCTATCAGTATATGCAGGAAAATAAAAAAGCAGAAGCCTTTTAGCCCTGTCCAATAAAAATATAACAATATATTGCAGAATGGTCATTTATTGGCATTGCTGCAGGGTACCATCCAGGTTTCGATCAGGTCCCAAAGTTGATCTTTTCCCTGGCCCGTTTTTGCGGAAAAGATAATCAGAGGAGTTTCACCGGTCAAGGCAAGATCTTTGCGGATTGTTTTTTCCTGCCTGATCGCCTGCGAGCGGGAGAGCTTGTCGGCTTTTGTGGCGACTATCGCATGGGGGATGTTGTAGAAACGCAGCCACTCAAAAAGCTGGTGGTCCTGCGCTGTGGGGTTGTGACGTATGTCAACGATTTGGATAATGCCGCAGAGCTGTTTTCTTCCCTTGAGGTAGCTTTCCACCAGGAGGCCCCAGCGGGCCCTTGCCTCTTGAGGCGCCCTGGCAAACCCGTACCCCGGCAGGTCCACAAGGTAGAAACTTTTATTGATCAAATAAAAATTGATCGTCTGCGTCCTGCCCGGAGTCCCGCTTGTCCTGGCCAGGTTGTTTCTGCTGACCAGTCTGTTCAGGAGGGAAGACTTGCCGACATTGGAACGCCCGGCAAGGGCTATTTCGCATTCAGTCCCTGCCGGGCATTGCTCTAATTTACCGGCTGAAATTTGCAAACCAGCCTGGATCACATTCATGAGTAAACCTGAGGTCCCCTTTCGGGTTGATATGTTGTATCATCTATTATTGCCGGAAGGTTGTTCAGGTTAACCGGCGACAGTTCTATTTTATCTTCCAGCAGCGCTTCCTCAAGAACCTCATCCATGTTTTCAACGTAGACAAATTCCAGCTTGTTTTTGATATTTGCGGGCACATCATCGAGGTCTTTCGTGTTTTCCACCGGCAGGAGGATCTTTTTTATTCCCGCCCGGTGAGCGGCAAGTACCTTTTCCTTGACCCCGCCGATCGGCAGAACCCTGCCCCTTAAGGTGACCTCACCCGTCATGGCCACTTCGTGCCTTACCTTCCGGCCCGTCAGGGCGGAAGCCAGGGCGCAGGCCATGGTGATTCCGGCCGAAGGCCCGTCTTTGGGAATTGCTCCCTCGGGTATGTGCACGTGGATATCGTGCTTCTCAAAGAAGTCGGCATCGATGCCCAACCTGTCCGCACGGCTGCGCACAAAGCTGTACCCGGCCTGGGCGGATTCCTTCATCACGTCGCCGAGCTTGCCCGTTAACGTGAGGCGGCCGGTACCCTTATACAGGGCAACCTCAATATTTAAAGTTTCCCCGCCGACCTCGGTCCAGGCAAGGCCGGTGGCCATGCCTACCTGATCTTCTGTGTCGATGACCCCGTAGCGGTATTTCGGAGTCCCCAGGAACTGGGTCAGGTTCTGTGCCGTAACCCTGACTTTTTTAAGGTTTTTCGTGACGATCTGCTTGGCGGCTTTCCGGCAGACGGTCGCCATCTGGCGTTCCAGGTTGCGGACGCCGCTCTCCCTCGTATATTCCCTGATTATCTTCCTGATTGTATTCTCGGAAGCAACCAGCATCTGCGGTGTGAGTCCGTGCTCCTTAAGCTGCTTGGGCAGAAGGTGGCGTACGGCAATCTGGACTTTTTCCTCCTCGGTATATCCGGACAGTGTGATCAATTCCATACGATCCAGCAGCGGCCTGGGAATGTTGTACTGTATATTGGCCGTTGTGATGAACATTACGTTGGAAAGGTCAAACGGCAGCTCGATGTAGTGGTCGCTGAAGCTGTTATTCTGCTCTGGATCAAGGACTTCCAGCAGGGCAGCCGACGGGTCGCCCCTGAAGTCCACGCTCATCTTGTCAACCTCATCCATTAGAAAGATGGGGTTCTTGGAGCCCGCGTTGCGCATTCCGTGGATAATCCTGCCCGGCAAAGCTCCGACGTAAGTGCGCCTGTGCCCTCTGATTTCGGCCTCATCGCGCACACCGCCCAGGGAGATGCGGACGAACTTGCGCTCGATCGCCCTGGCGATTGATTTTCCAAGGGAGGTTTTCCCTACGCCCGGCGGCCCGACAAAACAGAGGATGGGGCCTTTCAGGTCCTTGGAAAGCTTGCGGATGGCCAGGTACTCGAGGATCCGCTCTTTGACGTTTTTTAACCCGTAATGGTCTTCGTCCAGGATTTTTTCAGCCAGGTTTATATCCAGACGGTCCTCTGTGCTTTTGCTCCACGGCAGCGTAACCAGCCAGTCAAGGTAGTTGCGGGTGACGGTGGATTCGGCGGCCATGGGAGGCATTTTTTCAAGCCTTTCAACTTCTTTGAGGGCTTTCTCCTCAACGTCCTTGGGCAGTTTGGCCTCCGCGATCTTTTGACGGTATTCCTCCGCCTCCGCCATGCGTTCGTCTTTCTCGCCGAGCTCCCGCTGGATTGCTTTGATTTGTTCACGCAGGTAGTATTCTTTTTGAGTCTTTTCCATTTGTTTCTTGACGCGTATGTTTATTTTGCGCTCAAGTTCAACAATTTCCAGTTCCCGTGCGACAAACGCGCATAGTTTGTCAAGCCTTTGAACAATGTCAATAGCTTCAAGGATCTGCTGCTTATCCTCAATGCGCAGGGTAAGGTGCGAAGCGATAATATCTGCAAGCCGCCCCGGTTCCTCCAGGTTAACCACAGTAACAGCCATCTCCGGGGGAACGCGCTTGGATAATTTTACATATTGTTCAAACTGATAGACCAGGTTGCGCATCAGGGCTTCGATCTCCGGCGTTTTTTCATATTCGCCGGGATATTCTTCAACTTCGACTCTTAAGTAAGGTTCGCCGGAGATGAATCGTCTAATTTTCCCCCTGGACATCCCCTCGACCAATACCCTGATCGTACCACCGGGCAACTTCAAAATTTGCTTGAGCTCAGCTACGGTACCCGTCAAAAAGATATCGTTTTCGCATGGATCATCAACTTGCGCTTCCTTCTGGGTAGCCAAAAAGATTATCCTGTCCCTGAGCATGGTTTCCTCGACGGCCTGGATTGATTTTTCCCGGCCGACGTCAAGGTGAATAACCATGTAAGGGAAAACCAGGGCTCCCCTCAAAGGCAGCAACGGTAGTAATTTTAAATTGGAACTCATAGCTGCTCCCTTCTGTTTGGTTATTGTTGATAAATAACTAGCTAGCATCATTTTAGCACAAAGATCGTCAATCTGCTACAGCAATAACTCCCAGCAAAAGAAAAAACCTGGTTAAAGCCAGGCCTTTCAAGGGGTTTATGATTCGTCAAATTAATTATTTGCTCCTATGGCCCCGCTGCCGGGAAGAGGGATTACCGGCTGCGGGCTTTTTGCTTTACGGGTCCGGCTGCGTGCTTTCAGACAAGGGGACGGTTCCGCCGCATCCACAAGGGCAATTTTTAGCACATCTTCGAGCTTTTCCAGCGGGGTTATTTTAAGCCCGGTCAGCTTCAGGCGCATATCCTGGAAGTTTTCCCTGGGCAGGATTACCTGTTTTACGCCGGCCCGGCGGGCTGCTTCCAGCTTGGTCAGGATTCCTCCGACAGGCGCTAAAAGCCCCCTGATGGAAATTTCGCCTGTTATGGCGAGGAAATTGTCAACCGGAATGCCTTTGATTGCCGAATAGATTGCCGTCGCCACGGCAACCCCGGCCGAGGGGCCGTCAACGGGAACGCCGCCGGGAAAATTGATGTGCAGGTTGTAGTCATATGGGTTTATTCCCGTGACGTTCTGCAAAACGGTCAGCACATTGTCTACTGACGCACGCGCCATGCTCCGCCGGCGGAAAGAACGCCCGTGTTCACCCATTTGCTCCTCGTCAATGACTCCTGTTACCGTCACTTTTCCCTGACCGGGCTTTACGGGAATTGCAGAAGCCTCAATTTCCAGCAGGCTTCCCAGGCCGGGGCCGTGCACGGCCAGTCCGTTGACGACCCCGACCTGCGGTGAAGGGCCGATTTTCTTGTCGGGGCGCGGGGAATACTGTCCGTTATTGATCACCCATTCTATGTCCTGGGTCCGGATTTGCTTCCGGCCTTCGGTAATGGTAATTCCTGCCGCTATCTGGATGATGTTTACCGCCTCGCGTCCGTTGGGGCTGTATTTTTCAATGACTTTCAAACCTTCTTTGGTCAGAGAAAGCCCCGTGCTTTTTGCTGCCCTGGAAGCAATGAGGCTTACCTCACCGGGCAGCAGGTCACGAAAGTATATTTCCACGCAGCGTGAGCGGATTGCAGGCGGGATATTCTCGGGCAGCCTGGTCGTTGCCCCGACAAGACGGAAGTCAGCCGGCAGTCCGTTTTGAAAAATGTCGTGGATATGGCCGGGTATGTTGGTGTCTTCCGAACAGTAATAGGTGCTCTCCAGGTGCACCTTGCGATCTTCCAGCACCTTCAGCAGCTTGTTCATCTGAATGGGGTGGAGTTCCCCAATTTCATCAATAAAGAGCATTCCCCCGTGCGCCTTCGTCACCGCTCCCGCCTTCGGCTGCGGAATTCCCGCAATACCCAGGGGGCCGGCGCCCTGGTAGATGGGGTCGTGAACAGAGCCGATCAGCGGGTCGGCGATTCCCCGCTCGTCAAAGCGGGCAATCGTTGCGTCCACTTCAATAAAGCCGGCGTTTTCCTTAAAAGGGGACTGCGGGTTTTTCCTGGCCTCTTCGAGGACCAGGCGGGCGGCTGCGGTCTTGCCGATTCCAGGCGGCCCGTAGATGATTACATGCTGCGGGTTGGGGCCGCAAAGCGCAGCCCGGAGGGCTTTCAAACCTTCCTTCTGGCCGACTATATCTTCCAGCTTCGACGGCCGTATCTTTTCGGATAGCGGTTCGGTAAGCGAGATGGAGCGCAGGCGCTTAAGGTTTTCCAGTTCCTTGCGCGATTCCTTCTCCACTGCCGTTTTATTGCCCTGCTGGGTTTTGAGCATGTTCCAGAAAAAAAGGCCGATGATCACACCGAGAAAAACCTGAATAAAAATGGCGAAACTGCCCAGACCTATGGGTCCCATCAAAATTGGCTGACCTCCTGTGTTCAAAAAAATGTTGCGTTAAGTAGTATAACCTTGAAGGATTTATCTAAAACCATAATGAATTATAATAACAAAAACAAAAGGAGGATCAGCCTTGGCCTTTAAAAAATCCGGGATCAAGTTTATTGCTTTCTCGTCTGCGGTTCTTCTGACGCTTTCCCTGCTGATGGGCGGCTGCGGGTCTCCAAAAAAGGCGCCGAAAAGCGGCAGTATCGATATAAGCGGGTCGATCAAGGAGGCCGGTTCAACAAGCGTGCTGCCCTTGGCGGAGAGTCTTGCCCTGCAGTTCATGAGGCTCCATAAAGACGTACGTGTGGAAACAGGCGGCGGAGGCTCCGGGGCGGGTGTCAAGCAGTGTGTTGCCGGGACTGTGGATCTGGGCGCGATTTCCAGGGATCTCAAGCTGACCGAGTCCGACCTGATTTCCTACCCCGTCGCCCGGGACGCTATCGCAGTTATAGTAAATCCCGGCAATCCTGTCAACGGCCTGAAAGCTGACGACGTGGCCAGGATATACTCCGGCAAGGTAACCGACTGGAGCCAGGTTGGAGGTAAAGCGGGCAGGATAATCCTGTTTGCCAGGGAAGAGGGCTCGGGCACGAGAGATACTTTTGACAGTGTTGTCATGCGGCAGGAAAAAATAACGCCTGAAGCTCTTTTAAGGAACTCAAACGGCGAGGTGCAGGCTGCCGTATCCCAGGATGCCACCGCCATCGGCTTTGTCTCCCTCGGGTATGTTTCCGGAATCAAGATTTTGAGCATAAACGGAATCAAATGCAATCTTGAAAACTGTCAAAACGGCAGTTACCCCCTGGTAAGAAGACTGTATTTTACAACGAAGGGCATTCCGAATGAAACGGTGATGGAATTTATCAACTTCGCACGCAGCGATGCGGGACAGAAAATAGCTGAAAAAATGGGCTTCGTGCCTCTGGTGTATTAGCAGGAAAATTTTTTAAATCAACAGCGTGAAAAATAACAGAACGTCCGGGCTGACAAATAGTCTCTGGCCTTGTTTGACAAGCCGGAGGCTATTTTTTTATTCAACTCCGTCTTAACAATATTTTAATGGAAGTCTTAACATAATCTTTATCTTTCGCTAACATCTTTTTAATAAATTTGTTTTAGTCTATAAAAAATAATAGAAAAAGATGGAGGGGATTGTGTGGTTTTCAAAAAATCCAGGTTCAAGTTTGCTGCGCTGGCCGCTGCGGGATTTTTAGCGCTTTCTTTACTCGTGAGCGGCTGCGGTGCTTCCAAGACGCCTCAAGAAGGCGGCAATGTCGAGCTCTCAGGGTCAATCAAGGAGTCCGGCTCGACAAGTGTGCTGCCCCTGGCTGAACCTCTGGCTGCGGAGTTTATGAAACTCCATTCCGGAGTGCGCGTGGAAACAGGCGGCGGAGGCTCTGGGGCAGGAGTCAAGCAGTGCGTTTCCGGGACGGTTGACCTGGGGGCAATTTCCAGGGACCTCAGTCTGACCGAGTCCGATCTTATTTCCTACCCAATAGCCCGTGATGCTGTCGCTGTAATAGTCAATTCCGCCAATCCGGTCAGCGGCCTGAAAATAGAGGACGTGGCCGGGATATATACGGGCAAGGTAACTGACTGGAGCCAGGTTGGAGGAAAAGCAGGCAAAATTACTGTTATTGCCAGGGAAGAGGGATCAGGGACAAGAGACACTTTTGAGGCAAAAGTGATGAACAAGGGAAAAATAATCTCCGGCGCATATTTAAAGAATTCCAACGGCGAAGTGCAGGCCGCCGTATCCCAGGACGCCTCGGCCATTGGTTTTGTTTCTGTGGGTTATATATCCGGTGTAAAGGCTCTGGACCTGGATGGCGTAAAATGCACTATTGATAATTGCCAAAACGGCAGTTATCCCCTGGTAAGAAGATTGTTCTTTATAACCAGGACCATACCGGATCAAGCGGTTATGGAATTCATTAATTTTGCACGCAGCGACGCAGGCCAGAAAATAGCTGAAGAAAAAGGCTTTGTACCTTTGGTGTTTAAGTAAAAAAACATTTTTTTGTGCGAATAGAGAAGCAAAAATTGCGCATAATAATAACGACGTCAGCAGCTGCAAACAAAAAGTCCCTGGTTATGGTTGATTCCAGCCAGGGACTTGTATTTTTGGGCGTTATAATTACGGCGCTTTTGCGCTTTCTTTTTTATTTTATTATATATATTATATTTTTATATTTACTAAAGGGGAACTGTTGATATGGCAAAGAAAAAGGTAGTCTTTATCTGCAGGGGTAACTCTTGCCGGAGCCAGATGGCGGAGGGATTTGCCAAAAAACTATATGGTGATCAATGGGAGGCGCACAGCGCGGGCACGGTTCCGGAAGGCGTTAACCCGAATGCAGTGAGCGTTATGGATGAAGTTGGCATCGATATATCAGGAAATAAATCAAAGGTTTTGGATCAGGCTCTGTTAAACTCGGCAGATCTTGTTGTTGCCCTGTGTGATGTCCAGGAAGGCTGTTTTGTTCTTCCTCCCACGATCCGTTATGTTCACTGTCCGGTCGAAGACCCGGCTCGCTTTGCAGGCTGTGAGAATGAAATGTCTGTGTTCCGGAATGTCAGGGATAAAATAAAGGAGCTTGTCGGAGAGCTTCTTTCTTAGGAGTCCAGCTTGCTTTACCTGCAGTCCTTGCAATGACCATAAATCTCCAATTTATGTTCTAAAATTTCAAAGCTGTTTTGTTCACTCAAATTCTTTTCCAGGGCTTCTAGAGGGCATTTTTCTATAGCTATGATTTTGGTGCATTTCAAGCAAATAAGATTATGGGTATGTTTCTCCTTCGTAAGTGCATATCTTGCTTTTCCATCATTATAAACCGTTTTTACGATAATGTTTTTTAATGCTTCCATGTTTCTGTATATTGTAGAAATAACTACTGAAGGCAATTCGTCTTTTACAAGCAAATATATTTCTTCCGCAGTCAAAGGTCTCTTTGCATCCTGCAATACCTGAATGATTTTGTTTCTTTGCTTTGTGCTTTTATAGTCTGATACATTTTGGTTCTTAGACAATATAATCATCCTTCTTCGGATCTAGTATCAATTATTGAAGCTGAATCGCAAACCCAGCGTTGCAAGGAAAAATATTGCAGATATTAAAACAATTGTAGCTCCACTGGCAGTGCCTAAAAAATAGGATAAAATTAACCCAGATAAACCTGAAATGATTGCGATGGAAACCGAATATATATGATATTGCCGCATGTTTTGAGCAATATTTCTTGCTGCGGCGGCAGGCAAAACTAATAGTGAACTAATAATCAAGATACCTACCCACTGGATTGATATTGTTACAATAACTGCCATTGTCAGAGTAAAAAGATATTTGTAAAAATTAACATTGATTCTTCTGCTGCTGGCCAATGATTGGTTTATACTCACTAAAAGAAGTTTGTTGAAAACGGTCGTCCATAAAATAATCACGATTACAAGCACAATTGCCAACATAATTAAATCTGTTGAACTAATACTTAGTAAATTGCCAATAAGATAAACGGAGTACTTGTTAAAACCGCCCCGCATTGAAAGGATTGCAATGCCAAGCGCAACAGCGGTAGAAGAAAACACGCCAATAATTGTGTCAGTTGAGGCGGTATTTGCGTTATTAACTATTGTAATGGCTATTGTTAATAGAATAGAAAAGCATAACATTGACCAGAAAGGGTTATCCATTCCTATTATAACGCCCACAGCAATGCCCGTTAACGCAGAATGACCTAGGGCGTCAGCAAAAAAAGCCATCCTGTTGTTCACTATCATAGTTCCAAGTAAACCAAATATTGGAGCAACCAATAAAACACCCAGCAAAGCGTTTTTCATAAAAACATGGTGCGCCCATTCATAAGGAAGCAATATGTCAATGAGACGGTACAATGACGGCATCAATTATCGGCGCCTCCTGAATTGCCGGGTGGTTTAATTATTTTCATTCCAAACGCATCTATTACTTTCTGATCGCTGAAGACTTCTTCCGGGGTTCCGGAGCAGGCGACTATTTTGTCGTTTAAAAATATTACCCTGTCGGCGTATTGGGCCACTAAATTAAAATCGTGAGATACCAGAATGATGGATAAATCGTAGTTCTCCCGGAGGTCAGAAACGGTTTTATAAAATAGTTTCAAACCATTATTATCAATTCCGGAAACAGGTTCGTCCAGCAGTAAAAGGTCCGGTTTAGGATCGAGGGCAAGCGCAAGCATGACCCTCTGCAACTCTCCTCCGGACAGAGCCCCGAGCCGCCTGTTTATAAGATGAGCTGCCTGAACAGAAGTCAAACTTTCATAAGCCCTTTCACGAATTTTTTTCGAATGTGAAAACCAGACAGGTTTGTTTGTGTGCACGGCCGCAAATACATCTTGGACACTTACCGGGGAACCATAATCAAAATCAAGTTTTTGTGGAACATAACCTATTACAGGCCGCCTTGTATGTCTGTTGTCGGCGTCAAGAAAGGTCAGTTCCCCGGTATGAGGGATCTCTCCAAGGATTGCTTTTAAAAGTGTGCTTTTCCCGGCGCCGTTAAGGCCTATAATGGCGGTCAAATCTCCACAATGAATGTGGAGATCGACATCTTTCAATATTTCTATATGATTCCGGGTTACACTCAAATCTTGTATTTTAGTGCAGCACAAACCGCAACCGCATGTTACACATTCTTTCTTTTTAATATTTTCATGCAGCATTATTTTAACGCTTCTTCCAATGTTTTTAGATTACTATCCATAATATTGATATATGCGTCTGCATCCATAGGTCCTGTAACTGCCGGATCAAGCGTATAAATTTTTGCGCCCGTTTCTTTTGCAATTATATCGGCAGCTTTTGCAGGATACTGTGGCTCTGCGAAAAGGGCTTTTACTTTTAATTGATTAACTTTTTTAATTGTATCATCAAGCTCTTTGGGTCTGGGTTCCGAACCCGGTTCACGTTCTATTACACCTGCGATATTGAGGTTGAATTCTTTTGCAAAGTAGGGGAATGCCTCGTGGAAGGTAATAATATTGCGGTTTTGAATACCATCCAACGCTTGATGCATTTTTTCTCTTTCGGCTTCTAATTTCTTTATATAGGCATCCGTATTTTCTTTATACCTGGCAGCATTGCCCGGATCCAAAGCAGCCAATTGATTTCCGATGTTTTTTACCTGCACTATGGCATTTGAAATGCTGACCCATAAATGAGGATTATCGCACTCATCTCCTTCTCCTTTGATTAAGGGTATCCCTTTACTGGCGTCTATTATTTTCAGGTGTGGAAATTGTTGTATTACTTTGTCCATGAAGGATTCCATACCTGCGCCATTGATAACGAGAAACTTAGCCCCCTCGAGATTTTTCATGTCATCAGGAGTAACGGTATAATCATGAAGGCACCCTGTTGTAGGCTTGGTCATATTGATAACATTGACATTCGGAATATCTTTTACAATATTTAAAGTGAAAATATACATTGGATAAAAAGAAGCGGCAATTGTAGCGCTTTTAACTGCATTTTGTTTTGGAGCAACATCGTTCGTTTGAGAACTTTTCTTTCCGCATCCGCTGAATAACAGCGACCCAATAAGTAATAAAAACGCCGCTAAACATAAAAACTTAAATCTCACAGTTTTTCCCTTCTAAAAAAATTAGATGCAATTGCAACCCGTTTGCATCTAATTATACATAATATTTTTGATAGATCAAGTATAATTTATTAACTCAACTTTCGCAGGTCAATAATAAGGACTGAACCGTTTTTACTTAGGAACTTGAGCCGTGGTTTCTCCGAGGCTGGCAAGCAACTTCCACCCGGACTTCATCCTGTGGATGCTGACCAGGGATAAGCAGTAAAGCAATACAAGGCAATACAAGGGGACGGTTCTTGAAGGGTTCAATCGGAAGTTTTGCCCGTGAAAAAGGCTCAAATATCAGGTGTCAGCCGATAGTTGAGCCTTTAACAATCCCA
>LDZT01007436.1_pt1 | contig 21051 bp, 16 predicted proteins | sample 615521 | NCBI WGS metagenome assembly LDZT01 (sample SAMN03408292, study PRJNA278302) | terrestrial metagenome | isolation source: oil reservoir sample SB1 | place: USA: Alaska, North Slope, Schrader Bluff formation | collected 2011-09
TGTACTTTGGATCACCATACTCATTGTAGAGTATCTCCATAATGAAGTAGCATACATCCAGACCGATCAAATCACCAAGAGCTAGTGGGCCTATTGGGTGATTGGCGCCTAGTTTCATAGCTTGGTCAATATCTTCTGCACTAGCTATTCCATCAGCCAATATACCGACAGCTTCATTAATCATCGGAACCAGGATTCTATTAACAACAAATCCAGGTGCTTCTTCTACTGCAACGCCTTCTTTCCCAATCGCTTTTGTAATTTCTGCAACCTTATTGAATGTCTCTTCTGATGTGACAATTCCCTTGATGATTTCAACCAATTTCATAACTGGTGCGGGATTAAAAAAATGCATTCCGATTACTTGTCCAGGTCTTTTGGTGGCAGAACCAATTTCAGTTATAGACAATGAAGAGGTATTTGATGCCAGAATAGTCTCTGCCTTGCAGATTTTATCCAATTCAGCAAAAATCTCTTTCTTGATATCCATTTTTTCGACAGCCGCTTCCACAACCAAATCACAATCTGCTGCATCGTTCAAATCGATTGTTGTCTTGATCTTGTCCAGGATTTCTGTTTTCTGCGCTTCCGTTATTTTCCCCTTTTGGACACTTCTTGAGATGTTCTTCTCAATAATGGAATATCCTCTTTGTACAAATTCTTCCTTGATGTCTCTCAATACCACCTGATGTCCGCTTTCCGCAAATACTTGGGCTATGCCTGACCCCATTGTTCCTGCTCCTAATACACATACTTTCATGATAATACCCCCTTAGATTTATTTATCACCATTAGTTTATTGGTTTTTTGCCTCTTTTGCAAGTCTTAATTCGTCAATCAGTGCTGGAATGATTTTATTCAGATCACCAACTATACCGACATCTGCCACTTCAAATATCGGGGCTGTCTCGTCTTTATTAATAGCAACTATGAATTCTGATTCCTCCATACCCGCAAGATGTTGGATGGCACCAGAGATACCACAAGCAATGTAAAGATTTGGTCTGACTGTCTTACCCGTTTGTCCGACTTGAACTTCTTTAGGCATCCAGCCTATATCAACAGCTGCTCTAGATGAGGATACAATACCACCCAATTCATGAGCCAGTTCATTAAGTTTTACGAAGTTTTCAGGGTTTCCTACTCCTCTACCGCCTGAAATCAAAACATTAGCTTCTTGAATATCCATCTTTTCAGTTTTTTCATTTACAACTTCCAAAATTTCATAGATTTTATCTTCTGGGTTGATTTGAACATCAATTGACTCTATTTCAATATTTCTTGTAGTATCAATTTCACTTTTTTTCATAACACCGGGTCTTACTGTTGCCATTTGTGGTCGATGATCCGGGCATATGATTGTGGCCATTATATTCCCACCAAATGCAGGTCTTGTCATCAGAAAATCTCTGTTCTCTGCGCTTATTTCCAATGATGTACAGTCTGCAGTCAATCCCGTAAACACTCTACCAGCAAGTTTAGGTGCCAAGTCCCTTCCAATGGCAGTTGCTCCGAACAAGAATATTTCCGGTTTTTTATTGTCAATCACTTCAGCTAGCACTTTTGTATAAGGCTCTGTCATAAATATATTCAAATCCTTTTGATTTGCATACAATATGTTGTCAGCACCATAGTGACCAAGTCTCTCTACATGTTCTACATTATGCCCAACCAACACAGCTGTCACTTCCTGACCTAAGTCTTTGGCAAGTTCCTGTGCCTTTCCTAAAAGCTCTATGGATACATTTTGGATTTTCTGATCTTTTTGCTCTATAAATACAAATACGCCACTGTAATCTTCTTTTTTCACTTTAGTTCCTCCTATCTGTTATATGATAAACTTTTCTTGCAATTTTTCGACTATTTTTTTTGCAGCTTCTTTTTCGTCTAGGTCCTTGTAAAGTTTCCCTGCAGTTTTTGCACCTTTTGTATATGATTTTTTTACCTTTGTGGGAGAACCCTTAAGTCCTATCTCATCTTTATTGATATTCAAATCTGCTATACTAATAATCTTCACTTCTTTTTTTCTATATGCATCGAAGACACCACCGACATTCATATATCTAGGTGAATTCATTTCAGATAATGCTGTTATCAGACAAGGCATTTTAACGCTTATCAAGTGATATCCTTCCTCAAACATTCTCTTGATTACTAAACTGTCTTCTTCCTTCTGAATATCTTTAGCATAACTTACATGAGGTAATTTTAAATGCTCTGCAATCTCGGGACCTACTTGAGCTGTATCACCGTCAATCGCTTGTCTACCTGTGATTATTAAATCATATTCTATCTTTTCCAAGGCTTTTGCAAGGGTTAGAGAGGTTGCCCATGTGTCTGCACCGGCAAAGGCTTTATCAGTTAATAAAATTGCTTCATCTGCTCCCATGGCTAATGCTTCTCTTAAAGCAAGATCCGCCTGAGGAGGTCCCATGGTCAAAACGGTTACATGTGCACCGTGCTTATCTTTTAAAGTCAATGCCGCTTCTAAGCCACTCTTATCATCCGGATTGATGATACTAGGTACTCCCTGTCTTATGAGTGTTCCGGTAATAGGGTCAAGTCTTACTTCATTTGTATCAGGTACTTGTTTTATACATACTACAATTTTCATTGTTTAAGCCTCCTATAGCATATGTGCTGAAATTACCATTCTTTGAACTTCTGAAGTTCCTTCATAGATTTCAGTTATTTTAGCATCTCTCATCATTCTCTCAACTGGATATTCTCTAGTGTAACCATATCCACCGTGTAATTGAACTGCCTGTGTGGTGATTTTCATCGCAGCTTCTGAAGCAAACAGTTTCGCCATTGCAGCTTCATAACTATATGGCAATCCATTGTCTTTGTTGAATGCGGCTCTATAAACCAATAGCCTTGCAGCATCCGCATTAGTCTGCATATCAGCCAGCATAAATTGTGTGTTTTGGAATTTTGAGATTGATTTACCAAATTGCTTTCTCTCTTTGACATATTTGACTGTCTCGTCAATAGCTCCCTGAGCAATTCCCAAAGCCTGTGCTGCAATACCAATACGACCACCATCCAGAGTTTTCATAGCAATTGAGAATCCTTTCCCTTCTTTTCCTAGCAGGTTTTCTTTTGGCACCTTAACATTATTAAATATCAATTCACATGTAGCGGAGCCTCTGATACCTAATTTCAACTCTTTTTTGCCTATTGAGAATCCCTCAAAACCCTTTTCTACAATAAAAGCTGAAATGCCTTTTGTTCCGGCTGATTTATCAGTCATAGCCATTACGATAAAGATATCAGCATATGAAGCGTTGGTAATGAATATTTTTGATCCATTCAATATATAATGATCACCATTGAGTACAGCTTTTGTCTGCTGACCTGCAGCATCTGTCCCTGCATTAGGTTCTGTCAATCCAAAAGCACCCAGTTTTTCTCCTCTTGCCAATGGCACAAGATACTTCTGTTTTTGCTCTTCAGTGCCGAATTCATAAATTGGAGCCGCACATAGAGATGCGTGTGCTGAAAGCACAACCCCTGTCGTTCCACATGCTTTTGAAACCTCTTCTACCAACATGATATATGAAGCATTGTCACCACCTGCTCCACCGTATTTTTTGGGGAACTGAATTCCCATCATGCCGTATTTTTGCATTTTCTCAACTGTTTCGATTGGAAATCGTTCTTCTTCGTCTACTTCTGCTGCGATGGGTTGCACTTCTCTTTCCGTGAACTCTCGATACAGCTGCTGAAGCAAGATTTGCTCATTTGTAATGTTAAAGTTCATTTTAAACCTCCATTGTTTGGTTACAATATTATTTTAGATATTTTTTTAACAATCTTTTTCAAAAACTAAGACTCCCAAAAAGAAAGTCTCAATTTTCCCTTATACTGCTTAAATCAGACCATTCGATAAATTTCTACTTTGGTGGCATACATGTAGCTTTACCATCCAATACAATTACATTATTTTGATTTGTACAGGTTGTTCTCATAACAATCCTATTCTTCTCTTCATTTATTTCGATAACTTCACCTTCAGCTTTTATAGTGTCTCCAAATCTAACCGGAGCTGTAAATTTTAATTCCTGTGCCAGATAAATTGTCCCGGGTCCTGGAAGATGTACTCCTAAAACTGCTGAAACCAGTCCTGCTGTAAGCATGCCATGTGCTATTCTGCCTTTGAACATCGTGTTTTTGGATGTTTCTTCATCTATATGGGCTGGATTGATATCTCCTGTGATGCCTGCATAAAGATATACATCTGACTCACTGATAGTCTTTTGGAAAGAAGCCTTGTCGCCAATTTTTATTTCTTTGATTGTTTTGCCTTTCATCTTATACCTCCCTATTTTATTCACATTTATTATTATGCATGTTCTATGCCAATTATGTGCTGTTTTTAGAAAATCTTTAACCCTATTATATCAATGGTTTCACCCGATAGCAAATGATTAGGGGTTTTTGTTAATAATTTATCGATTCAAATTGATCAAATCCTATTTTTTTGTAATTCTAAGTTGACATATATGTCTGTGATTGTTAATTTTAACTTACATATTTCAATTTTCCCACCATATTGTGTTCTGATATGTTTACACTTCTAGACCATATTTGTCAATTTTTTCATAAAAAGCTGTTCTACTAATGCCCAATATCCTTGAAGCTTTTGACTTATTATAGTTGACCGCTTCAAGACAATTCAGTATAGCTTTTTTTTCGGTTTCCTCAACAATTTCCTTTAAAGTTTTGAATTCCTCAAAATCATAACTACTAGTAATATCCAAAGGTAAATGTTTTGGTTTGATTACAGATCCCTCATCCATAATATTGATTGCTCTTTCTATAATGTTCTCCAGCTCTCTGACATTTCCAGGCCAATTATATCGCTTTAGCTTCATGATAGCACTTTCACTGATTGTTTCAATTTTTTTGAGATACCTGACTCTGAATTTCTCTATGAAATTCTTGCTTAATTCTTCAATATCTTCAGTTCTTTCCCTTAAGGCTGGAATGCGCAGGGTCACAACATTTAATCTATAGTATAAATCCAACCTGAATTTTTTCGCTTCGATCATCTGCTGTATATTTCTATTTGTAGCAGCAATAATCCTTACATCGATTTTTTTTATCTGAGTGGAGCCTATTCGTTCTATCTCTCGTTCTTGTATGGTTCTTAATAGTTTGGCCTGCATATTCAGTGGCATATCTCCAATTTCATCTAGAAAAATAGTGCCTTGATCCGCAGCTTCGAACTTCCCTATTTTGCCACCTCTTTTTGCGCCTGTAAACGAACCTTCTTCATACCCAAATAATTCTGACTCCAGAAGGTCATCCGGAATAGCTGCACAATTGACCTTGATAAATGCATTCCCTCGTCTAGCGCTGGAGTTATGTATTGATTGGGCAAACAGTTCTTTCCCTGTTCCACTTTCACCTAAAATCAACACATTTGAATCCGTATATGCTGATTTTTTTGCCATACTGATAGACTGCTTGATGGCATTGCTTTTTCCCACAATATTACTGAAACGATATTGGGCTCTATTCATCTGAGTTATTTCATCGCGATAGTTCTCAAGCTGCTGCTCAATCTTTGTAATCTTATTATACAGTTCATCTAATTCCCCGATATTGCGGAACATAACTTTACCAACTACGTTAGTTACTTTCCCATTTTCAAAAACAGGAATTCGGGAAGCTATGATGTAATCGCCCTTTATTTTTTGCAGATCACCTATCTCTGAAACGCCAGTCTTGGCGACTATATGAAGTCTAGTGTTTTCAATTACCTCAGTGACATGCTTGCCAACAAGTTTTTCTTTTTCGAGTCCAAGAAATTTTTTGTAGGCATTTGATATCATTTTTATATAGCCTTCTGAGTCAACAACAATCAACCCATCGTATGCCATATCGAAAATAGTCTTTAGTATTTCTTTTTCTGTTTTTTCCGATGTCAGTTGTTCTTCTATTCGGTTATACTCGCTAATATCTCGCGCTGTGAGAACGCATCCGATATAATAATTCTTTCTTAGAATTGGTTCCTTATAAAGGATAATCTTTTTATTTCTTAAATTTAAAACTGTGCTATAGGACTCCTTGTCTGCAGCTTTAATGCCTGTAATATCGTAATGATCAATAAGTTCGGAAATATTCAACCCTATTATATCATTTGGGTTGCTATGAAAGATTTCTTCTACTCTGTCGTTTGCCTCCACAATATCACCGACTCTGTTTAACAATAATACTCCACTATCTATACATGCCATCAAAGACTTATGCTTGAAAAAGCTATACTCAAGCTTTTCATAGTGCATTTTCATAACATGCCTTTTTCGAATTAAGCTCTTAAACTTGCCAAGATCATCTACAACGAAAAATAACTCGAATGATTTGTTGAAAATTGTATTTGTTTCTTCGAATTCCTTGACAATGCATTGTTCATCAACAGGTTTCATAATGTCATTAACTGTTTGACCCGAAAAATCCTTGATCATTATTAGCGAACGTTCAGTCAAGATACCAATAGGCTCGTTGTGAACATTTAGAACTGGAAAACTATCAACACTATATTTCTTTATTTTTTCAGAAACATCAAGTAAAGATTCGTTCTCGTATATGATGATAGGATTTTTCATCATGATTTCTCGTATTAACAGATTAATCTCCCCTTGACAAGCATATATTTGTAAGTATTTGTTAACACTAACTAGCTTAATACCATTATACAACTTTGTTTAAAATATATCAATCTATTTTTCATCAATTTCCCATCAATTATCATGATTATTGTATTATTATCTTTACACAAGAAAGGTTAATGTATTTTTAACAATTCTTTAACCTATTACCAATAGATTTGTTATATGCTATAATATATCGAGGAGGTGACACGATGAAAAACTCAAATATTCTAATACTAACCGCTCCCTTCGGAAATGGTCATAAAATGGCAGCTAATTCTTTAGCCGAAACTTTTAAGCAAGAAGGATTCAATGTGATTGTTCGGGATTTATTTACTGAATCACATCCTATGCTTACAAGCAATATTTCCAAAACACACAATCGCTTGTTTAGTCTTGGAAGCACTTATTCATATTTTTACTATGGAATCGATAAAATTTCTTCTACAAGGCTGATTAATGTTTATCGTATGTTCGGATACCATACACTCAAAAAAATAATCAAGGAATATCAACCTCAGATAATTATCAATACTTTTCCAATGCTGTCAGCCCCTGAATTTATGAGAAAATATCAGCTGGGTGTACCGGTCATCAACGTTGTTACCGATTATTGCTGTCATCGATTATGGATTAATGAAAATTTTGACAGAATCTACCTTGCAACAGACGATCTGAAAGAAAAACTGATAAAAATGCATATCCCGATCAATAAGCTAGAAGTTACCGGTATCCCAATCAGACCAGGGTTTGAAGAGGAAATTGATGTGAGGAAGATCGCAAGGAAATACCAGGTCAACACGGACAAAAAAACCATCCTCATTTCAGCTGGTGCAGCGGGCGTATCTAAAGGCTTGGACTATGTTTGTACAAAGCTAAATACACTTAAAGGTGTTCAGATATTTTTGGTATGTGGCAACAATCTAAAGCTCAGAAACAAAATAGATAATCTTGGCCTAAACAATGTCAAAACATTTGGCTATATCGACGAGATACATGAATTGTACAGGCTAGCAACCATTATGATTACAAAACCTGGTGGTATAACACTTAGTGAAGCTGCGGCAGCGAAGCTTCCTCTAATTCTTTATAAACCCATCCCAGGTCAGGAAAAAGAAAATGCAGATTACTTTGTCCACAAGGGTGCTGCTATTATTGCGCATACTTCAGATGAGGCGTATGAGCATGTAATTCGTGTGTTAAATGATGAGGACTTGCTTGGGCAAATGAGAAAAAGCATGTCTAATTTTTATAGATCATCATCTTCCCAAAATATAGTTCAGGATGTACTATCAAGATATACCATGTAAACGTAATATGCAAACAGGAGCAGAAAATGAACCACAACGAAGCAATCGATTACATTCACTCAACTTATAAATTTGGATCTAAGTTAGGTCTTGAAAATATAAGCGAATTGATGAATAAACTCGACAATCCCCAAAACAGATTGAAGTTTATCCATGTGGCTGGCACAAATGGGAAGGGTTCCACTTGTGTCATGTTGTCTTACGTATTAAAAGAAGCTGGTTATCGAACCGGCTTGTTTATTTCCCCTTATCTAGAAAGTTTCAGTGAAAGAATTCAGATAGACAATATGCCAATAGCAAATGAAGATCTTGCATTATCCGTTTCAACCGTTAAAAATGCTATTGATATGATGGTTAAAGAAGGCAAAAGTCATCCTACCGAGTTCGAAGTGGTTACAGCCACTGCAATGGTCTATTATTGTTTAAAGGCTGTCGATATCGTCATCCTTGAGGTAGGAATGGGTGGGAGACTAGATGCCACCAATATAATTGAAGCACCTGAAATTGTTGTGATAACTAGCATAAGCAATGACCATAGTGAGTATTTGGGTGACACGCTTGAAAAAATAGCCTATGAAAAAGCATCCATCATAAAAGAAAATTGTGATGTTGTCATTTATCCTCAGAAAGAGACGGTTTATGAAGTCATTAAACAATTCGCAGTCGAAAAATCAGCTATTATTCACCCAGTGGCAATAGAAGACATGAGCATTGTATCCTTTGGAGCACATGGGCAAAAACTGCTATATAACAACAAATTGACAAACACAGGTATAATGGAATTTTCGCTGAATCTGATTGGATCCCATCAAGCTGTCAATTGCCTGACCGTCCTAAAAACAATTGAAGTCTTGATTGACAAAGGTTACACGATAAATACAAGTCATATAATCAGGGCATTTGGAACAGTCACGTTTAATGGCCGAATGGAAATATTAAAACGCAAGCCACTGATAATAATAGATGGAGCCCATAATTCCGATGGATTAGAGCGATTAGCTGAAAATATCGCTGCATATTTTAAAAGCTATAATGTTCATTTGTTCTTTGGTATGCTAGCAGATAAGGAAATCCATACATCTTTAAAAATACTACTTAACTATTGTTCAGACGTTGTAACATTAACACCAGACAATCCACGGGCAAAGCCTGCACAAGATACAGCGGATATGATAAAAGAGATATCCAGCATACAAGTTGCCGTGTGTGATGATATAGCACAAAGCGTGAATTATATCCAAACTGGATCTAAAGACGTCAATCTGTTTTGTGGGTCTCTTTATTTAATAGGTAATATCAGAGCATTAATCAATAGCCAAGAACAGCATGGACATATATCGTCCACATAATGTTACGATTATTTAATAATATAATTGTTTACAAATAGGTTTTTTTGTATATAATAAATATGGTTTATAAATTCCCCCCTCTTTAAAACATATATTTGTTTTGTTGTATCGTTGGATCCGGTTGCAGAAGCAACCGGATACTTTTTTTGTATTATCATAATGCCATTTTGAAAGATATGCATTATTCGCATTTTTTCCTGCATATTTTTTTAACTAATAGATACTCTAAGATAGTAGTTTTTAGTTAATGTTTTTATGTTCTTGCATATACACTGGAAATTCACACTCAAATTCTTTTTTTTTATTTTTTTATGCAATATTTGTTTGACATCTTGCATTTTAGGTGTTATAATTCAATTATCCCAAGTTAGAGAGGTTGGAATCATGAAGGTCAACTTGAAATCCAATAACCACAATGTTGCAAAAATACATTTCGGTACTGATATAAACCTTATTGGAGGTATTACAATGAATAACAAAAACTCAAAAGAATTAACTATCAACAAAACAAAATTCAAAGCTTGTGGTACGATAACTTGCATACACAATGTTAATAGTAAGTGTATTCAGAAGGAATGCGAAATGTACGAAAGGTTCTTTAGACAAGAATATTAAAATCATCAAAAGTATAACCCGACAGTGTCGGGTTATTTTTTTATACCTTTTCAAGCTCTATGCATGTATCATGTCCATTGAGATTCTGGACTTCACAATCTAGTGCTGTTGATTCAATCACTTCAACTGACAAAGTCTCCTTCATGATGTAATCTCTGTATCTATTCACGGCCTCGACAATCTCTTCAGGCCCTTTGAAAAAGACCTTGATATTGTCCATCATTTCATAGCCGTTATTCTTACGCATCTGTTGAATCTTAGAAATAAATTCTCTTGCATAGCCTTCATTCAGTAGATTTTCATCAATATTGGTGTCAAGTATGACAAAGAGATTGTTTGCCATTGATACATTGAACCCCTCTTTGGAAGTAATCCGAATATCCAAAATATCTTCTGTTACAGTAACTGCTTCATCATTGACAAGCAATTCTATACTGCCACCATTATGAACCCTGTTGATGATTTCCAAGGCATCCAGTTTAGTTAGAACCTCTGCAAAAGCCTTGACATTCTTACCCAATTTCGGACCTGCTGTTCTAAAGTTGGGCTTGAGACTGAAATTCATGAACACATTCAAGTCTTTTTCAAATACCACTTCCTTGATATTAAGCTCTTCCATAATCAATGGAGTAAGATCTGATATAGTTGCCTCGTACACACCATCAATGTGTATTTTTTGTAGCGGTTGTCTGACTTTAATTCTTTCCGTTTCCCTTGCTGCTCTTCCTAAAGTAACCAGGTTTCTTACCAAGTCCATTCTTGTTTCAGTATTCAAATCAATCAGATCTTTATTGACTTCCTGCAAATAGCTCAAGTGTACAGATATTTCCCCCGTCAGATTTCGATAGATTTCCTCTGATAAATATGGCGAAAACGGTGCCATCAACTGAGAAACACCAACCAATATCTCCATTGTTGTATTATAGACTGATTTTTTATCCTCTGATAGTTCGGTTGCCCAAAATCTTCTTCTGGATCTTCGAATATACCAGTTTGATAAATCTTCGTTAACAAATTCCTGGATAGCTCTAACACATTTAGTTTGGTCATATTGTGCCATGCTTTCACTTACATAGCCTGTCAGATTATTGAATTTAGAAAGAATCCATCTGTCCAGTTCCGGTCTGTTACTATAAGGGACAAAGAAATCTTTTGGGTCTATCTCATCAGTGTTTGCATATAGTGTAAAGAAATTGTAGACATTCTTGATTGTCCCAAAAAACTTGCTCAACACCTCTTTTAAGCCATCCTCATCAAATTTTGTCGGTATCCATGCCGGAGATACATATAATAAATACCATCTCAATGCGTCTGCACCATACTTATCAAACATTTCAAATGGATTAACTGTGTTTCCTTTCGATTTGGACATCTTTTTTCCAAATTTATCCAATATCAAATCGTTAACAAGAACCCTCTTGTAGGGTGAAACCCCTTTAACAAATGTTGAAATGGCAATTAGTGAGTAAAACCAACCCCTGGTCTGGTCAATTCCTTCGCAAATGAAATCCGCTGGAAATAATTCGTCAAAATTATCCTTATTTTCAAAGGGATAATGGTGCTGTGCAAATGGCATAGCACCACTATCAAACCAACAGTCAATGACATCTTTAACCCTTTCCATAGTGCCACCGCATTCCGGACATTCAAAGTGTATAGCATCCACATATGGTCTGTGCAACTCAATATCCTCGTCAATATTTTCGATAGCTTTTTCCGCAAGTTCTTTTCTGGATCCAACACTCTCGATATACCCACACTTGCATCTCCAAAGTGGCAGCGGGGTTCCCCAATACCTGCTTCTTGATATCGCCCAGTCATTTAAATTCTCGAGCCAATTTCCAAATCGCTTTTCGCCAACATAAGGTGGATACCATTCAACGGCGTTGTTGTTCTCAATCAATTTATCTTTTAGCTTGGTCATCGCTATGTACCAGCTTGGTTTTGCATAATAAAGCAGCGGGGTTCTGCACCGCCAACAATGTGGATAATTATGGACTAAATTTTCTTTTTTGTATAGTTTCCCTTCCTTTTTTAACCATTCGATAATTTCCGGATCGGCAGCCATGACAAATTTACCTTTCCATATCGTATCAATATATTTCCCAGTCTCGTCAACCGGCTGCAGTATTGGCAAGTTATACTTTAGCCCGGTTTGGTAATCATCCTCTCCAAAAGCTGGTGCGGTGTGTACGATACCCGTTCCATCCTCTGTTGTTACATAATCACCACAGGTCACATAGAAAGCCTTTTTATCAGTTTTAACAAATGGCATCAGTTGATCATATTCCTGATACTCAAGTTCTCTGCCTTTTACTTCTTCGATTATTTCATATTCCTCTTTTAGTACTCTGACGGCTGAGTTTTTCTCAAGGATATAAACTGCATCTTCAGTTTTTGCCTTTATGTAGGTTTCATCGGGATGAACTGTCAGGCAAACATTTGACGCCAATGTCCATGGCGTGGTTGTCCAAACAAGAAAGTACTCATCTACATCTTTTTTCTTGAATTTGACATACACAGTTGTTGTTTTAATCTCTTCATAACCTTGTGCCACCTCATGGGAAGCAAGTCCAGTTCCACATCTTGGACAATAGGGTAAGACTTTATGACCTTCATAGATAAAGCCTTCCTTATTCATCTTGTCCAATATCCACCATACGCTCTCAATGTAATCATTTTCAAGGGTTATATAGGGATTGTCAAGGTCAATCATATAGGCCATTCTCTCTGTCATCTCTCGCCAATTATTCTCATATTTAAATACGGATTCTTTACATTTCTGATTGAATTTATCTAAGCCATATGCTTCTATGTCTTGTTTGTTATTTAAACCCAGTTGCTTTTCAACCTCAATTTCAACTGGTAGACCGTGGGTATCCCAACCAGCTTTTCTTTTGACTTGATATCCCTCCATTGTCTTATATCTACAGACGGAATCCTTTAGTGCTCTAGCTATGACATGGTGAATTCCCGGATTGCCGTTAGCGGTAGGGGGGCCTTCATAAAAAATAAAGTTCTCTTTATCTGCTCTTGTTTTAACACTTTGACTTAAAATATCTACTTTATTCCAGTAATCTCTGATTTCTTTCTCATATTGGTTATACGGTGCTGTCGAAATGTTCTTGAATATCTGTTTCATTTAATCCTCCCATTGAATTAACTCTTGTTATTGATCGATTATCGAAATAAAAAAGCCCCTCTGAAATCAGGGACGAAACTCTCCGCGGTACCACCCAGGTTGCAGGTCAAAAAAACCTGCCGCTTGAATAATTAACGCTTATCACGGGATATCTTACTCTTTTCTGATATCCGACTCATGGATGATTTTTACCTCAAGTCCGTTGATGGTCTTCCAGCCAAGGACCATGTCTCTGAAAACTTTATTAAGGCTACTCTTCCAATCAGTGTCTTTATAGATTATAGATAATAATACAATTGTTACTGAGATATGATATCGTATGAAAAGGCTTTTGTCAACAAAAAGCAAAAAAGAGAGCTTTCACTCTCTTTTCCATGTATAAGTTTACCTAATAGGACAGATACCACTTTCACAGCTTTCATCACCAATATCAAGAGTTGTTTCGACTGATTCGTATTTGTTAAGTAATGATGGTATGAAAGGTTTCATTTGAGAAACCCTTCTATTGTACTCTTCTTCGTCAATTGATTCATAAGGCAGCAGTTCATAGAAGCTATCATCTAGTGAAAGGAACGATAACGCAACCACATCATCCCAATTCTTCCAGACCCACTCCTCTACCCCATCCCATTCATTGTCCCGAACATGAATAGTTATTGAGCAATTATGATCTACATAGTGTTCCATGAACAATTTATAATCCTCAAGCTGTTCAATGGCTGTGACATCATATTTCGTCTTTCCAGGTGGGGATTTTATTGGAAATTCTATAACTTTAGTCGTGCAAGTAGCCTCATCTTGCCCGATTTCTGGGAAGATTGGGTATTCAAGATCCTCACAAACCTTTACCATTGGATCATGAGCGTTAACTCTGACCCGTCTTATGAAATATGGAGAGTGGGAATAATGCACACCGCTGGATACGATAGGCAACTGAGATAAAGTCCCTTCAGGTTTCACAGTTGTTACCAGAATAGGGGCACTTTCGCCTATTTGTATAGCATATTTAGCCGCCTCATCCTTAGCTACCTTACGCATTTTTTCAAGGACTTCGGCTTGTTCTTTTCGATTAAGCTTACAGGCATTAACCATATCCTGCCAACCTGTCAGTGAACAACCCGTCAGTTTATCTCTTTGTTGAACTGAATCCCAGGTTGGGATTTCCAATTCCACACAAGTCATTCTATAGGCTGCTCTAACTGAAAGTTTTTGGGCTTCTAATAATCCGTCAATATCCAAAGATCCATCATCATTGACAAAGGCAAACACATTCACCGTTGTCAAATTACACAGGCCATTTGAATCGAGCAGAATCTCCCCACATGGATTGACACCATTCATGTTGTCTCTTCTTTTTTTACCGGCCGTCTCGTTAACCCATCCAGGTTCGCCTGAATATCGCATTTGCTGTATTTGCCAATGCAGCATTTCTCTTGAAGGTTTTTCTTTATAATAGATGGAGTTGTTACTCATCTGTCTGTGGATGATGTCTTTATCCACAATCCATTGTCCATCAATCTGCTTATAAAGTTTGTTTTTAGCCTCCATGCATTCTTTATCATCCGGGTCAATTAAAACAATCTCCGCAGTTCTTCTGACACCTCCGACGACAACATTTTCACCGATTATATTAGCAACATCCAGACAATCAATCGGTTTCAATTTAACCCTAACATTGTCCTCTATTGTGGCTCTCTTTTTAAGTACCTTATCAATCTTCAGAAACATATTTTTAAGGCTTGAATGCCCGCTGGCAGTACCTCCAAAAGTCTTGAGCTGCTCCCCTTTTGGTCTGACATTGTCATAATTGATAATGATTGTCTTGATATTTCTGTACTCGTTGCTATAAATAACATCAAAAAAATATCCCAGTGATTGAACCCAACCTTCTTTGCTGTCTCCCACAATAATCTTAACCGTATTGTTATACAAAAATTCAAGACTTGTATTATCTTCCCTTTTCTTTATATCGATAGGTGTGAAGTCCTCATGAACAATCTCAAAGTCGGTTCTAATTTTAGGTAGCTTTGCAACATCATCTTTTAAAACCCTCACGCCAACTCCAGAACCAATCATAAGCAGATAGAATAGGTCTCTGTAAGCCTTAAAGCTGTCAATCACTTGGAAAGCGCAATTAAAGTTTGCCATAGGATAGTGTTCAGCTACCGGTGTGCCACCTACCCAAAATGTTCTACCTGACAAGAATTGCTTGAGATTGAAGATGTTGTCATAAAGTCTTTCAGCCTCGTCTTTAGTTGTCGGAACAAGACTGCAGTTATATTCTACTGCTCTTCTAACGGTCTCCCACCAATACTCTCTTCTTCTCTCTTCAGAAAGCCATCTCGAATAGGTTCTATAATAGACAAAATTGCCCAATTGCTTCATAGGAGATTCTTTATGCTTATAATTGCTGATGAATTCCTCGGATAAAACTCTGCCGTCACGTCTCTTTCTTGCGTCTCTGGACTTATCCCTCTCATATCTGTATAAAATATATCTTTTTGCAACATCTTTACGGCTACTGTCCATTAGTCTATCTTCCACCATGTCTTGAATGACTTCAACAGTTGTAGCTCTATTGGATGATGTCACTATACTTCTTATGTCGCTAGCTATTGACTGAGCAAGTTCGACATTAGCACCATCTTTGGTTTCATTCATGGCTTTTATAATTGCATTAACAATTTTCTCGCTTCTGAAATCGACTATTTCTCCTGTCCGTTTAAGTATTTGTGTCATTTGATATCCTCCCAGCATATAGTGTTTCTAAGTAAAAAAATAAACCTGAATACACAATATATTGTATCACCAGGTTCAGAGTAAGTCAAATGGTTACCCACTTTTTTCTCTCTTTCTATAAGCATTAATAATACTTGCTTATACACTGTTTGAACAATTATAGTTTTGACTTGTACAAACAAAAAGTCTTGTTTTGCAAACGATTCAGGCTTCTAAATCTTTCTTATGTATTTTTATCTCAATCCAATCTCCAATCTACCTTCTTTACTCCGTTCTTTTCAAGGAAGTCATTTGCCTTGCTAAAGGGTTTGCTGCCAAAAAATCCTCTATGAGCTGACAGTGGGCTTGGATGCGGAGCAGTCAGCACCAGATGGTTGGAATTAGTCAGCATTGATCTCTTATTTTGCGCCGGTTTTCCCCATAGGAAGATAGCTATTGGACGATTTTGTTCATTAACAGCTCGAATAACGGCATCTGTGAATTGTTCCCAGCCCATACCTTGATGTGAATTGGCTTGGTGTGCTCTAACGGTGAGAACTGTGTTTAAAAGCAATACGCCTTGCTCTGCCCATTTTTTCAAATACCCGTGGTAAGAGATTGTGCATCCGATATCATCATGCAATTCTTTGTAAATGTTTTGAAGTGATGGTGGTATCTTTTGTCCCGGCATTACTGAGAAACTTAATCCGTGGGCTTGATTTTCATTGTGATAAGGGTCTTGTCCCAGTAGCAAGACTTTTATGTTTTTTAGAGGTGTATAATGGAGCGCATTGAATATGTCATGCTTATCAGGATAGATAGTATGGGTTTTATACTCCGAAATCAAAAACTTGCGAAGCTCCTGATAATATGGTTTTTCAAATTCGTTTGATAGTACATCATTCCAATCATTTTTTAAAATCTTAGACATAACTCCTCCAGTATGCATAGGCGCCAATAATTATTCATGCCTTTCAAATAATGAACATTCTTGTTATTAGCATGTCCTCAAGATTGTCAGTGGTGTAGCTAACCTTGTACGAGTCAATCCTCTTGACGCCTGGGTAATAAGAAGCTCTTAATGCGCTCATATGTGTATTGTAACTTATGCTGACATCAAATGAATCAGGTAATTCTACATGACATCCATCCATATTCCCGATTGCTTGAATTGTTTTTTCTTTCAACAAATCTAAAGCATCTGCTCGGTTCAGACTGATAACACCTTCTCCAAAGCCCTCTTTCATTGGTGCGGTTATGATACCCTTGTTGAAGCTTTCAGCCCAATCGCAAATCATCTTATCACCTGATATCATGATTACCGGAACTCCAAAACAAGCCGAGGCATATGTATGTAATAGATACTCAGAACAAATCATATCATTAAGTATCATTTTATTGACCATAGTATGCATTGTATGGGACAGGGGATTTCCTGTCATTGATGCTGCTGAATGATACCCGATAAATATGGCTGCATCAAATGTTTTATCCAGCCCCTGAACCATTGAATAAGGGCTTCCTAACCATTCTCTTATTATTTTAACACCCTTCGGGAGCATGTCATAAAAAATGTTTTTCCCTGTGTCATGAGCATCTTTGACAACAATCTCTTCAACCCCATTTTCCAGCAAGGTTTCACATACAACCTTCACTTCAAGCGTCATTTGTTCAGCTGCTTTGAAATGCTCTATTTCTCCTAAGATTGTTTCTTTCCAGCTTGTAACACCCGCACATCCTTCTATATCTGCGCTAATAAATATTTTCATTTCTACCCCCTGAAATATAGAACTTTAAATCCTCGTCCATTATGATACCCTTAGCAATTATATTAGTATCTCCAATCAACTGGAGTTGTTCAACTTTTCCATTGTTCATCCGAATCGCAACATCCAGAGAACCTCCCAGAACATTGATTCTTATTAAATCCTTTTCTATCTCTTTTCTCAGAAAGAGAGTCAGTGCAACGCAAGCAGATCCGGTACCACAGGCTAAAGTGAAGTCCTCAACCCCTCTTTCGTAAGTCTTGACTGTAACTGTTAAATCTTCCTCTAACTCATAAAAATTGATGTTTGCTCCTTTAGAAAAGGTTTCATGATACCGAAGTGCTGTGGAAAGTTCAATCAAGTTTCTATTGTCTGTGGTTTTCAACCCTTTATATTCCAAAACCACATGGGGTAATCCCGGATTACCAAGCTCTATATACGAGATAAGGTAATCAATCTGATTCACTGAAACCAGCTTTTTCAATTCAACAAGCTCCGGCAAGTTAAGCAGCACGCCGACCATTCTATCCTTTATCACTTCTCCTGTCACCATACCTGCTGTTGTCTCAAAAGTCATTAGCTTACCAGCTATTCCATTGATATAAGCATATCTTGTAATACAACGTGCCCCATTTCCGCACATCTCTCCGATGCTTCCATCTGAATTAAAAAATCTCATTCTAAAATCAGAATGACCGTCAGTATTTTCCAATGCCATCAAGCCGTCCGATCCGATTGAGAGTCGCCTTGTGCAGATTTTTTTTGCCAATACTTGAAGTTGATCAAGTGACAAAGCGTATTGTCGATTGTCAATGATGATAAAGTCATTGCCTAGCCCGTGCATTTTTGTAAACTCTATATTCATAACGATTGCCTTCTCAGATGTTCAACGTTGTCACTATGTTTAGCTAAAACACTCTTGAAAAATCTGTAAAAGTTTCCTCCTATGATTTTTGTTAGTGTTTCTTCAGAATGGCCTCTTTTGAAGAGTTCCTCTGTTATTTTTAGACTTTCTCCATGATTGTCCAATACATCCACGCCTGTCCCTGCACTAAAAAGCAGGTTGCACAGGTCAAACCCAAACCCGATATTGCTATCACTTGACTCAAGAATGATGTGTTCAATATGATCACAAATCCGTCCTATATTTTGCTGATCTTTATGCTGTGAAACTATGCTCTTATAGGCATTCAATCCTATAACACCGTTTCTCTCAGTTATGGCTTTAATCTGGTCATTATTCAGATTTCTTCTGATGTGATTTAAATCTCGAGCATTCGAATGTGATGCAATAAACGGCTTTTTCGTATGCTTGAATAAGTCATCGAATCCTTCGTCATTGAGATGGCTTGCATCAAGAAACATTCCAATTTCTTCAGCTTTTTTGATTACTTGTATCCCAAAAGGCGTCAGTCCCCCTCTTGCTCCTTCTTCAGGATCTCCAAAATAACTGCCGTCTGCAACATAATTCCTTCTGCTCCACGTCAATCCGAGCCCTCTCACACCCAATCTATAAAAAATCGTCAACAAATCCAAATCATTAAGAATCGGATCAGCACCTTCCATCGAAATGATAATGCCAATCTTGCCGTCTTTTAAAGCTATATCCATATCATCGCTACTTTTAATAAGCATTAGGTTGTCACTACAGGCTTCGATTTCTTCAATGATATCATTTACCTGATCCAGTGCGACGTGTAATGCCATTTCCGGGATAAAGATGGATTCTACGTACACCGCAGCCACAATAAAATCAAACCCACCTTTTCTGAAACAATCAAGATAATTAGCCTCTATGATTCTTGATTCACCCTTTCTTTTTTTGTCGAAAATAATCCCACCCAGGTCCAGATGGGCATCTATAACAATATTGTTTTTATGCAACGCTAATGCTTTCTCTTTGTACAACACTATTCTCTCCTCTTTAAAAAGCTATCTATATGCTATTAGACTATATGTAATATACTACATAATATTTTGCAATAAGTAAATGGTTTTGAATTAAATCAATACTAAAGTAATGAATTATATATGGACTTTATGGCCATTACAAATTATAATAATGAATATCTAAAACATCATTTGGGAGATTATTATGTTTGATATCAAAAACAATGAATTACATGTAGATGGATACTCTACAACACAATTGGTCAAGGAATTTGGCACACCTTTATATATTTACTCTGAGAATAAAATCATGGATAGAATCAAGGAAATAAAAAAACATTTTTTAGACAAATACCCTGAGACACATGCTGCATATGCCTGTAAAGCCTTTTGCACGCTTTACATGTGTAAACTAATAGAAAGAGATGGATTATGGCTTGATGTTGTAAGTGGGGGTGAGCTTTATACTGCCATCAGAGCCGGTTTCCCCAGCAACAGAATAGAATTTAATGGCAATAACAAATCTGAAGATGAACTTCAAATGGCATTAGATTATAACATTGCGAGAATTGTTGTGGATAATGTTTCTGAATTGATTCTTCTGAATGAACTATGTATGAAAAAGGGTGTCACCTCTAAAATTCTTTTTAGAATAACCCCTGGGGTTGTAAGCTCAACCCATGAATACATTACTACCGGTACTAAGGATTCAAAGTTTGGAATCCCTTTAGATGAAAATATCATTTATCCTGCAATAGAGTATGCCATCAATAGTGAAAACTTGGATTTCTTGGGTTTTCATTTTCATGTGGGATCTCAGTTACATGATACTAATGCGCATATGGGGGCTCTTGAAGCAGTATTAAGTTTAATAAAGGAAACAAAGGCAAGATTTGACTATGAGATTAGAGACTTCAACATGGGTGGTGGATTCGGAATTAAGTATACAGATGAAGATAATCCACTCCAGCTCTCAGATTTTGTTGATCCCTTAATGATGCGTTTAACTGATTTCTGCATTGAAAATGGTTTACGCAGACCTGCTGTATCTATGGAACCTGGGAGATTTATTATCGGCGAAGCGGGATTTCAGCTTTACACTGTTGGTAATATTAAAAAAATACCTGGCGTCAGAACCTATATATCTGTTGATGGTGGGATGACAGATAATATCAGACCAGGGTTATATGGTTCAAAATACAATGCCATAATTGCCAATAAAGCAGATGAACCTAAAGACTCTCTTGTATATATCAGTGGTAAATGCTGCGAATCGACAGATATCATCATTAAAAACCTGAAATGCCCTTTGCCGGAAATCGGAGATATAATTGCTGTTTTTTCTACTGGTGCTTATGGCTATTCCATGGCCAACAACTATAATAAACTACCCGTTCCGGCTGTTGTAGTCATCAAAAATGGGAAACCTCAATTGATTGTAAAAAGACAATCCTACGAACAAATCATAGAAAATGAGATTTTGTAAATATTCTTTAAAAATCTATTGCAACAATAAAAAACCACCTATCTTGAAGACGGGTGGTTTTTTGGTTGAACCAGCGACGACCTACTTTCCCAGGCAGTCACCCACCAAGTATCATC
>LDZT01009688.1_pt1 | contig 20996 bp, 15 predicted proteins | sample 615521 | NCBI WGS metagenome assembly LDZT01 (sample SAMN03408292, study PRJNA278302) | terrestrial metagenome | isolation source: oil reservoir sample SB1 | place: USA: Alaska, North Slope, Schrader Bluff formation | collected 2011-09
CCTCCTTCTGTAAGAGTGAGCTCTCCTATTAAATCTGCTTCTCCGGCATTCAAGGGTGTATATGCAAAGGAGGTTGCTATTTCAATAGGGGAATTAGCAAATATTTCTTCATGAATGAGATTCTCATCTCCATCTTTTACTCTTAATTCTGATATTGCTTTGTCTTCCAATTTTGCATCTACCTGAACAGTCACGGTCTCTCCAACCTGGAGGGAATAGGGGTTAACGTTTGGGAAAGATATCAGACAGGGGTGTTCTTCACTAAGTTCCAAATCTTCAAAAGCTCTCTCTCTTAGGTCAAAGTCATCTTGTGTTAAACCAAATATCGTTAGAGGGATAGACAACAGTAATAGGAATGTGAGGTAAATCATTGATAACTGGGCACGTTTTTTTGGGGCACTTTTCTCTCGCATTTAATTACCGTTTTAATTATTATCTATTTGCCTGCTCTATTGTAGCATTTATTGTAGCTTCTGCATCCTCTAATGCTGAATCTACATCACTTCTGTTTTCGATAATATCTGTTATTGCTGTGTTTATAGCTGTGTTTACAGCATTTTCGTCTCCCCAAGGATAAGCTCTCATATTTGGGGCCATCTTGGCTATTGCAGACACATATGGTTTACCTAGCATCTCACTGTTAAGTTCAACAAGAGAGTAGGGTTCACCGAATGCTCTTATCTGGGAAGCGTTGGAATACAATTTCATTTGCTGTTCTTTTTGGGCAAGAAAAGCTATGAACTTCCATGCTGCTAGTGGGCTGGCACTTGTTCGGTTTACAGCATCTCCCCAATAGGTTGCATAGTAGATATCCTCCTCATTGGCTAACAATTGAGGCAAAGGAGCTGTGTCAAATTCTATACTTGGTGCTGCCTGAATTATGTCAAAGGCTCTCCAGCTAGGAGCAATCATCATTGCAAGATCTCCAGTGAAGAACATCTCAAGGTCACTCCTAAGATTTGGTGACCACAGGGCATTGTCTCCTTTTGCAAAGTTAGTATAAGTCTCAAACACTCTCTGAACCCTTGGGGTATTTAGAGATATTTGTGTCCTAGTCTGGTCCATTACTTGGATATCTTCTAATGCAAGCATATATGCCAGAATTTCTGCTGAATGCATTATATTCCTAGATGTTCCAATTGCGAGTCCAGACTGAATGATCCTTCCACTAGCATCTCTTTTAGTTAAGTCGCTTGCTAGTTCAAAGAAACTATCCCAATCCCCAGGGGGTTCAGTTACGCCTTCTTCTGCAAGTAATTGCTTGTTGTAGAAAACCATTAAGCCATCTATCTCCAATGGGATTGCGTAGATATTTCCATTCTTTGCAGTGAAGTCATTTAAGGCTGTTGGATAGAATTTCTCCTGGTATTCTTCCACACTCATTATTTCTGCGGGCATTGGTGCTAAGTATGAGTAATATTTAGGAGTCCATGTATTATGTATTCTAAAGATATCTGGGGCAGGTTCTTCATTTCCAGTTGCTTGTTGGAGTCTAGTAAATAACCTGGATTCGTAATTGGAGAATGTCTGTTGAGAATACGCTATTTTAATATTAGGATTGGCAGCTTCGAATTCATCTATTACAGGCTGCATAACGGAAGGTGGTTCCCATAGTCCCCAGTAAGTGAGCGTTACAGAAGTTTGTTCCTCTGGATTTTGACCAGGATCCCCAGTGTCTCCTCTTAGTAGGAAAAGGATTGTTGTTGCTATTAGTAATATTACAACTACAACCCCTGCAATTATTAAAGTTTTTTTCTGTTTCTCTTCCATTTTAAGTTTTGGTTAATTGATCTAATTTTCTTCTATATTCTTCTTTCCGCAACCACTATTAGTCTTTTAGAACCTATTCCTAATGGCCAGCAGGTCATCAAGGTTATGGTTTCTTTACTCTGTATCGGTTGTAAAATAGTAAAGTCGTCTGGCTCAACAATTTTCTTATTCCTTACTGTATATTCTAGTACGTTATCATCTCTGTTTACAACTATTTTCTGACCAATATCTATATCATTTAACCTTGAAAATATTGTCTCTGGCAAATCCTTGTGTCTACTAAAGAATGATTCCACAGCACTGTGTCCATAGATAAAGGAATTCCCTCCATCTCCGGGTAGAGGTGTCCCTCTGAAATGTGCAACTCCACTCTTAAGATATTGGTTATATACAGTCTCGTTTTCACTGTCTACGTTTGAAGAAATCTTTATGCTCTCAATCCCCACGCTGTCGATTGTGATGTACATATCCTTCGTGTAATCTTTATTAATCTCAATTAGCTTTTGTGTCTTAGTGAGAGGATCGTAAGAATATCTCCCGGCCATATCTATATCTCCAACCTGTTGAGATAAGTTTGCAAAGTAACTTTGTCCAGGATCGTAATAGGCGAATTCCTCCTCAATGAATTTCTTGTATGACTCTGGTACTGGATCCACCTTAACTTCTGTTCTCTTCTGTTCAACAACTCCTTCGACATAAGATTTTGTCAGAGGGATTACCTGACTAGCGACAATAATAAGGCCAGTTGTAGCTAAAACAATAGATACAATAATCCTTGTCCTTTTTACTTTTTTCTCACTATGTGTAGAAACATTCCAGCTATTTTCCATATACCGTTAATATAACAGATTTAGGGTTAGAGATGAAATATAGGGTAGCAAAGATCCGTACAGTTTGCTAAAATCAGTCTGTTATGGACAAGAGAGATTACTATGAAGTCTTAGGAGTTAAAAAAGACGCTACAAAGGAAGAATTAAAGAAGGCCTACAGAAAGCTTGTTAAGAAGTATCATCCGGATGTTAATAAAGGGGATGATGCAGAAGAGAAGTTTAAGGAGGTTCAAGAAGCCTACGAAACACTCTCTGACGAGAGTAAAAGATCTGCATATGACCAGTATGGTCATGCGGGAACAGCAGGTTTCAATCCTGGTGCTGGTAATGGTGGCTACAGTTACACTCAGCAAGGAGCACCCTTTGACATGGGAGATATTTTTAACACCTTCTTTGGAGGTGGGGGAGATTTTGGTGGAGGTTTTGGTTTTGACTTTTCTCAAGGTGCCGAGCGTGGTAGAAGAGGTGGACCAAAGGAGGATGTGGGAGCAGATATCAGATACAGAGTGAGGGTAAGTTTTGACGAGGCTATGAAGGGTGGTGAATACAAGATTAAGATAAAGAGAGATATCCCATGTGACAAATGTGAAGGAACTGGGAGTGAAGATGGTAAGACAAAAGAGTGTCCAGTTTGTAAAGGGACAGGACAGGAGAGGCAGGTTAGAAATACCATACTAGGCCAGATGGCCGTGATGTCGACTTGTTCCAATTGTGGTGGAACTGGAAAGGTTGTTGAGAATCCATGCTCTAAGTGTAAAGGAACTGGTGTCTTAGAAAAAGAGGAAGAACTTACAATTAAAATCCCAGCAGGTGCATATGATGGAATGATTCTCAGATTCAGGGGAGGAGGAAATGCTGGTAGGAATGGTGGAATTCCAGGGGATTTATATATTGAAATAGAGGTTGAAGCCTCTGCCAAATTCGAAAGAAGAGGCAACGATATCTATTCTCAGGAATCTATTCCAGTTCACATTGCTGTCCTAGGAGGGACTATAGAGGTTGAGACTATATTTAAAGAAGTTAAACTAAAAATTCCAAAGGGTACGCAGCCAGGAACAATATTCAAACTTAAAGAAAAGGGATGCCCTGTATTAAACCAAGAGGGTAAGAGAGGGGATCACTATGTCCGAGTTGATGTAGATATCCCCACAAGGATAAGTAAAAAGGAAAGGAAACTGTGGGAGGAACTTGGAGAAACGAAGGAAGAATAGACATTTTTAAACTTCAAAATGCTCTAATTGGTTTTCCATTAACATTTGTGCTATACTAAACCTGAAAGTTATACAAAGATGAGGGTGAGGATATTATTCTCACCTTTTTTTTTGGTAAACACTCATAAAGGTGTATAATAACTAAGGACAAGAAATGAGTTTAACAACTCGTTTTACACCAGTTTATTAATATTTAAATTAAGAGAGAAATATTAAGATGGCAATGATGTCAGAATTTATCTCTGCTATAAATCAAATAGCTGCAGAGAGAGGAATAGAAAAAGAAGAAATTTTTACTGCTTTAGAATCAGCAATTTTAGTTGCTTACAAAAAAGAAAAATTCTCTGAAGAAGAAAGAGATGAAGAGGAACTCGGAACTAATCTTTCTGTTGAATTAGACAGGGAAACAGGAGAGTTCAAATTAATAGGAACTAAAGAGGTTGTAAAGAAAGTAAAAGATAATGATATGGAAATATCTATAGAGGAAGCAGAAATGATTTCCCCAAGTGTTGAAGTAGGAGATTCTGTTCAGATAGAGATGCCTACAGAGGATTTTGGAAGAATCGCTGCACAAACTGCTAAGCAAGTAATATTGCAGAAGATAAGAGAATCTGAGAAAGAAGCAGTTATTAGTGAATATAGCGATAAGGTAGGAGAAGTATTTACAGCTTTAATGCAGAGAATGCAAAGAGGAGAGGTTGTGTTTGAAATAGGAAAAGCTACAGCTTTTATGCCTCCTGAGGAGCAGATCCCAAATGAATTCTACAGACTTGGAGATAGATATAAAGTTTTGTTAAAAGACATTGTTGACTCTCAAATGGTTGTTTCTAGGGCAGATCCTAAGTTCTTAATAGAACTATTCAAACTAGAAGTTCCAGAAATAGAGTCCGGAGTATTAGAGGTTATGGCAATAGCAAGAGAAGCTGGTTCCAGAAGTAAGATGGCTGTTAAGTCAACACAGGATGGTGTAGACCCTATCGGTTCATGCGTAGGACAGAGAGGTATTCGTATTGCAAACGTTATGAATGAATTAGGAGAAGAAAAGATTGACATAATAGAATGGGATGAAGATCCAGAGGAATTTGTAGCTAAAGCATTAAGTCCTGCAAAAATAGAAGAGGTAACAATAGAGGATGAGACTGCTACAGTTACTGTAGAAGATGATCAGCTTTCATTAGCAATTGGTAGAGACGGTCAGAATGTTAGATTGGCCTGGAAACTCACTGGTTACAAGATAGATATCGTTGGTTCAGGTGGGGAAGTTGTTAAGAAAGAAGACCTTGAGGAAATAAAGGAAGAATTAGAGAAGAAAGAAGAAACAAAGGAAGAAGCAGAGGGAGTGGAAGAGAAAGAAGCAACTAAAGAGGAGCAAGTAGAAGCTACTGAAGAGAAGGAACAAGTTAAGGAAGAGAAAGAAGAAGCCGAGGAGGAAAAGGTCAAAGAAGTTAAAGAAGAAAAAGAGGAAGAAGAGAAACCAGAAGAAGATGAATCTGACAAGGCAGATGAGAAAGAGGAATAATTTAAGGATTAAAGGCAAAGAATGGCTAAGAATGGAAAAGACACAAAGCAGAAAGTCGAAAGCACAACTAATTGTGCTAGACCCCCTATTGTAACCATTCTAGGCCACGTAGATCACGGTAAAACAACCATCCTTGACCAAATAAGACAAAGTAATGTTCAAGATTGTGAGGCAGGTGGAATAACTCAAAAGGTTTCTGTTTTCACTGTTGACGTCTCAGAAGGAAATAGAGTTACATTCATAGATACTCCCGGACACGAAGCTTTTGACCTCATGAGAACTCGTGGAGGTAGCATTGCAGATATTGTTCTTCTAGTCGTTGCTGCAGATGCAGGCGTTAAACCTCAGACTAAGGAATCAATAGAAATAATTAACAGCTCAGATGCAAAACCAATTGTTGTTTTAAACAAAGTAGATCTCCCAGATGTCCAATTGGACAAAGTTAAGAGAGAAATTGTAAATAATGGCCTACAAATAGAAGGACTTGGTGGAGATATCCCTGTAATTGAAGTTTCTGGAAAGACTGGTAAAGGAATCCCCGAACTCTTAGAGCTAATACTTTTAGTTGCAGAAGTAGAAGGAGTAAAGGGATCAGAAGATTTACCAGAGGGAGTCTTAGGAAAAGCATATGTTTTAGAATCTGTTAAAGATAAATTCAAGGGCAATACCTCATCCGTAGCACTAGTTCAGGGAGGAATCTGTCAGGGAGATTGGTTAGGCTATCGTGCAGAGGGAGAATTTGTATTAGAGAAGGTTAAAGGAATGGTAACAGAAGAAGGGGGAAGTTTCTGTGTACTAGATTGTGGTTGCGGAGGAAAAATAATTGGTATTTCTCACCTACTTGAATTAGGAACTGTAGTATACGCACTTAAGGAAAAGGATGAGAAATTATTAAAGACACTCCTTTCTGAGAAGAAAAAAGAAGAAGAGGAAGAGGTAACTATGGAAGAGTTTTTTACAATTAAAGAAGAGGGAGACGACACAGAATCTCTTAATGTGATTGTAAAGAGTTCTTCAGAAGGTTCACTAGAAGCAATATTAAATTCCCTCTCAAAGATTGAGGAGGATGGATATAAGGTAAATATAGTAGATTCCGGAGTAGGAAGTATTACACAGAAAGATGTTGAATTAGCAGAACTCTCTAAATCTATTGTCATAGGTTTTGAAGTCGGAGTTGAATCTGGAGTCTCCAATTATGCCAAGAAGCAAAGAATTCTTATTAAGACATACGATATTATCTACAAACTAATAGAAGAAATAGGAGAAGCCATTTCTCTAATGTCCTTACCATCTGCTGCAGAAGAAGAAATAGGAAATGCTACTGTAAGGCAGTTATTTACACTCTCTGATGGCACAACCATCTTAGGATCAAGAGTAGAGGAGGGTGTTCTAAAGAAGGATCACAAGTGCGACATTGTAAGGGATGATGAAATCATTGCGGAGTCTAAAATTAAGACCTTAAGAATCAATAAAGATACTGTTACAGAAGTTCAAAAAGGTTTTGATTGTGGAATCCAATTGATGAATAAAGATATTGAAGTGAAAGAAGGCGATAAAATATATTGTTATAAGGTTATAAAATAAGCTATATAGCTTGACAGAAGGCCTATAAAATTATAAAATTATCGCTGTTTTTGTCGAGGAATTTCTCTTGATAATGTAAATATATAATGCTAATCTATAATGATATGTCACTAACAAAGGATCAAAAAGAAGAAATAGTTGAAAAGTTCGCACTACACGAAGGCGATACAGGATCTCCAGAGGTCCAAATTGCTTTACTTACAAAACAGATAGAAGAGTTAAGTGAGCATCTCAAGCAACACAAAAAAGATAACCACTCTAGAAGGGGTCTTTTGAATATGGTAGGCAAGAGGAGAAGATTGATACAATATTTAAAAAACAACGAACCAGAGAGGCATAAAGAGCTCGCCAAAAAGTTGAAGATATAATTCAACCCTCTTTCTTTGTAAAAACTTTCCATTTTTAATAGATTTGTCTATACTTACGTCTAGATTATATCTATGTAACTAATTTATTAATTAAATAATATGTTTAAAGAAATCAAACACGAGTTTGAAATAGAGGGCAGAAAGTGTTCCTTTGAAACAGGGAAATTGGCTCTCAGGTCAGAATCTTCTATTCTTGCAAGAATGGGGGATACTGTAATTACAGTTAATGTTAACTCACAGAAAGCTTCTGGAGAGTTAGATTATTTTCCTCTTTCAGTGGAATATATAGAGAAGTTTTATGCTTCTGGAAAGATCAGTGGTTCTAGGTTCGTAAAAAGGGAGAGATTCCCAACAGACGATGCTGTTTTAAGAGCCAGGATGATAGATAGAGCAATAAGACCTTTATTCCCTAAGGATTATAAGAACGAGGTCAGTATAATCGTTACAGTTATGTCATATGACGAGGAAAATGATCCTCTAATATTGGCATTGAACGCAGTCTCAGTTGCACTTATGAATTCAACATCTCCATTTGAAGGACCTATTGGAGGAGTAAGAATCGGAGTTAAAGACGGAGAGATAGCAAGCGTCCTTAAAAAGATGGATAAGACAACTCCAGAAGAGAGTATGGATTATGTAGTAGCAGGAGATGGAAAAACATTCTCAATGATAGATGGTGGATGCCACGATGTTGAGGAAGATCTAATAATTAAGGGAATGGAAAAATCTCTGGAGTATATCCAATCATGGATAGACGAACAGAATAAATTCCTCAAGCAATTAGAACCTAAGGACAAAGCTTATGAATCTATGGCTTTAGATCAAGAGGTTATCGACAAAGTAAAAGAATTCTTGGGAGAAGAGAGAATAGAGAAGAATCTTAAAGATGCAGAATCAGCTACACATAATGCAACAAAGAAGGAATTGCATGAAAAATTTGAAGGGAAATATTCTAAATCTTCTTTAGATGAGGCTTATGATTTGCTTCTTAAGAAAGCTTTAAGGAAATTAGTAATTAAAGATAATGTAAGAGCAGACGGAAGAGATATAGAAGAAATTAGAGAGATGTATGTAGAGACAGACCTTCTTCCTAGGGTTCATGGTTCAGCATTATTTACCAGAGGAGTTACCCAGGTATTAACAATTGCTACATTAGGTAGCCTAAGAGATGTTAAATTGGTTGACGATATGGAGGGAGAGAGAGAGGAGCGATATATGCACTTCTATAACGACCTACCATTCTCATATGGTGAAGCATATAGACCAAGATTAATCCCAAGTAGGAGAGCAATCGGTCATGGTAAATTAGCAGAGAAGGGATTAATTCCAGTTATTCCTTCAGAGGAAGAGTTCCCATACACAATGGTTATAATGAGTGAAATCCAGGGTGAAAACGGTTCAAGCTCTATGGCTTCAGCTTGTGGTTCAACTATGGCATTGATGGCAGCAGGTGTTCCAATTAAGAAGTCTGTAGCAGGAATTGCATGTGGACTTGTAACCGACGAAGATGGAAGCTTCAAAGTCCTAACAGATATGCAGGGAGTAGAAGATTTCTACGGAGATATGGACTTTAAGGTCATCGGAACTAGAGATGGTGTTACAGCTGTCCAGATGGATACCAAGACAAAAGGTTTAAGTATGGATATTGTAAAGCAGACATTCGCACAATCAAAAGAGGCAAGATTAAAAATCTTAGACAAGATGGCAGAGGCAATCTCTGAACCAAGGAAAGATATGTCAGCTCACGCTCCTAGAGTTGTTCAAGTTAAAGTTCCTAAGGACAAAATAGGTGAGATTATTGGCCCAGGAGGAAAGAACATCAGGGAGATATCCGAAAGAACAGGTGCAGAAGTAGAGATAGAAGAGGATGGAACTGTAAACATATATAGTTCCTCACAAGAGTCTATAGATAAAGCCGAGAAGCTAATCTCGGGATATGACTTCCAAGCAGAGATAGGAGAAATTTATGAAGGTAAAGTTGCTTCAATAATGAACTACGGAGCTTTTGTAGATCTCGCTCCTGGAGTTGCAGGACTTCTTCATGTCTCGGAACTTTCAGACGAATTTGTTAAAGACGTAAGAAAATTTGTTAACGAAGGAGAGATTATCAAGGTCAAGGTTATTGGAATAGATAGCCAAGGAAAGATAAAATTAAGTAGAAAAGGGATAGAGAAATAATCCTTTCTTCTTAAGCCTAGATACTTAACCCCTCCCTTTTGGGAGGGGTTCTCTTTTCTAATCCAAATTTTCTATGGTAATATATTTAACAAATAAATTTATTACGTATAGAGTCGATGAAGAATTTAAAAAATCTCAGAATCTTCAATCTCGTGATGGGATTCTTGCATGCAATTCAGGGTATTGCAGTGCTATTAATAAGTGACCCTGACAAGGGTATTGTCCCTATCACTATAAATTACCTTCGCTTTGATACTCAGACTCAGAGCTTATTACCTGCAACAGAGCAGATTACAGAGGTTAATATCGCATGGTTTGTAGCAATATTTTTCTTTATGTCTTCCTTCGCTCACTTCTTTATTTCCACAGTATATAGAAAGAAGTATGAGAAGAATCTTCTACTTGGTATTAACAAAGTTAGATGGTTTGAGTATGCATTGAGTGCAAGTGTGATGATGGTTGCAATTAGTTTCCTTACAGGAATATATGATCTTTCGAGTCTTGTTATGATCTTCACTCTTGATGCATTAATGAACCTATTAGGATTAGCAATGGAGGTTCACAATAGTCAGAAGAAAGAGGTTAATTGGTTAACATATATTCTTGGTTGTATAGCTGGAATTGTTCCTTGGATAGTGTTTGGTATTTATGTTTACGGTGCTACAGAATTTGGTGGAGGAAATATTCCTGACTTTGTTTATTGGATATATGTAAGTATATTCTTATTCTTCAACAGTTTTGCTATTAATATGATTTTGCAATACAAGAAGGTTGGTCCTTGGAAGGACTATCTATATGGAGAAAAGGTTTACATTATTCTCAGTCTTGTTGCTAAATCATTACTTGCATGGCAGGTATTTGGAGGAACTTTAAGACCTTAAGGTTATTCCTTAAAGATCTTAGCAATATAAAAGCCCATCATTTCACTAGATGGAGTTATACGTACAGTCTTTTTAACATCGGGGTGGTACTTGTTACCACTCCATTTTGTTATTCCTTTCTCATGCTTTATGCTTGGATGTAAATCAATCTCCTCAATCCTTGCGTTTGGGTATTTTTCTAAAAGATAGGTAACAACTCCTTCATTTTCTTCTGGTTCTAATGTGCATGTAGAGTAAATCATTGACCCTCCGTGGTTTAAACTAAGGAATGCACTCTCTATCAATCTCCTTTGTATCTGTGAATACCTATTTACCTTCTGTATACTCCAAAATCTCAGTGGTTTAGGTCCCCTCATATATATCATTCCCTCTCCACTACATGGAGCATCTAATAATACTTTCTCAAAGCTAACGGGATATTTTTTACCAAAGTCCTCACCATCGCTAAGAGTGGCCTTACAATTTTTGACCCCAAATTGCTCAACGACTCTGTTTAGAGAATTAACTCTAGAGATCTCTGAATCGTTAGCAATAATCTCCGCCTTGTTGTTTGTAAGTGCGGCAAGATGTGTTGTCTTACTTCCTGGTGCTGCACACATATCTAATATCTTTTCATCTTTCTCTGGTTCTAGTAAGACAGAAGCTAGGATACTGGAGAGATTCTGTATGTAGAATTTTCCTTCCTCATACTCTCTACTTTGTGACACTTCGTTTTTATCCTTGTTGAGGACGAAATAAGTGTTTTCTTCCCAAGGTATCTGTTCTAAGTCATAGCCCTTTCTAATTAGGGAGTTTTTTGTTTTTTTAACATCACCCTTTAAAGGATTAAGTCTAATGGTTGTCTTTGCTCTTTGAGAGAATAGGGGAACAATCTTATCCTTAGGTAGAAGTAATATACTAGCCATTCTAGAAACGAAGATATTTTCTTTTGTGTAAAATTCTCTTTTTTCTTTTGGCTTGCTGTAGGAGTGTTTACTTCTTCTTGGCTTTTTGTAGTTGGATCTTTTACTTTTCATAGCTATATCTCTCCTTTAAGATATTTAATTATACTTCCTATTACTAACCCAGTAGTTTCTGTTCTTAGTATATTGCCCTTTAGTTTAACAAATTCAAAACCTAGGTCCTTAAAAATATTTATATCTGAAGAACTCCATCCTTTCTCTGGGCCTATGGCAATGTATATAGGTTGGGAGAGATCTTTATCCTTTAGGATTTCATTTAGGTATTTAGGTTCTGTGCTTGTGGATTCTGTACTTAGACAAATTTTTATACCTGTGAAATCATCCTTGTCTAATTCATTTATCCTTATTGGTCTTTCTATTATTGTAGGGAATACATTTCTAGATTGTTCAACAGCGTCTTTTACTAGTTTGTTCCAGTAACCGGTGTCTCTAATAGCCTTGGCTTTTGTTTTTAAAGAGTATTTAGATTGTATAGGGATTATTTTCTCTATACCAATCTCTACGCTTTTTTCTATGAAATAATTAAATTTTGTTTCATTACTCAATGATTGGATAATTGTAATGCTAGGGGTATATTCATTTTCTCTTTCTCCTTGGTCTTCGACTATCTCTATCTCTACAGTCCCCTTGGTTATGTCTGTTATCTGTGCGAGGAATTCTCTTTCATATGTTTGGACTTTAATAACATCCTCTATTTCATAGAGTTTTTCTTTTATTATGTGCTCGCTGTCTGAGTCAGAGAGGTTTGTTATGTCTCCTAGGGAGAGTTTGTGTCTAATAAAGAATTTTTGCATATGTGATTATATCATTAATATTGACAGGTTACTGTTTTTAAGGTTAGATATTAATATATAATTTAACTTCCTTTATATATGGAAAATGTTGATCAGGCGGACCAAAAGAAAAAGAGTCCGTTTAAGTTTGCGTTGCCTTTGATTTTATTGTTGCTTCTTGGAATTATTGGTTTTGGTGTTTACGAATATTTTCGTATAGCACCTAGGGATGTTAGGTTTACGAATGTAACATCTAGTTCTGTAACGGTAAGCTGGAATACTAAGAGTCCTACTTCTGCTACAGCATTAGTTTTTGAAGGAGATACGTTATTACCATTAACTGTTTTGGGTTTGGGAGGAGAGAGGTTTTATGATACTAGGGATGTAAAAGCTGCTGAGTTGAGGGCCGTGCAAGAGACCTCTACTAATCTTTTCAATGATGATGAATTTGGTGTTTCTATGGAGGATATCTCTACAGAGATAGAGGTTGTTAATATGGGGGAGTATTATACTCACCATGTAACTATCTCTGGGTTGGACTCTGAGAAAGAGTATTCTTTTATGATAGGGGATTCTTTCCTATATACGAAAGCAAACGATGTAGATGGGGTTTCTACGGTTGAGACTTTGGCTGTCCCAAATAGTGTTGAAGCACCAATCCCCGCGTATGGGAGTATTAAGGATGCACAAAATAGTGAGGATCCAGAGATGTTGGCTCCTGTTTACGATGGGATTGTTTATTTTAACCTGAAGGATGATATTACTGGAAACAGAAGTAATGTCTACTCCGGAGCATTAAATGAAGATGGTAATTGGTATATAGATATTAGTGGGATAAGGGTTGAAGAGGGTGAAGACTTTTTGAGTGGAGGGGTTGTTGCGAATGTGATTGGGGAGATAGCTATCGATGCTGGTCCAGAGGGGAAATGGGAAGGGGAGATTATTAGTGATATTATAGCTCCTGCAGAAATGATTGTTATCAATGATCCTTTACAGGGAGAATTTGAGGGAGCTGGAATCAAAAAGGTTGAGAGTAATATCCTTGGAGATTTCACTTTTGATACAGAAGCGGCTAGTTGTTTGTTTGCTGGTTATTGTGGACCTTGTTATGAGGGATCTCTGTCTAATGCATGTACTTGTCCTCAGTCAACTCTAGATTCTAGGCCGGGTTGTAATGGTCAGGAATCTGGGACGATGGAGCAGGCTATCGATGCTGTCGCAAAACAGACAAACAAGGAAATGGGTGGTTGCTCAAATAATGGGGAACCGGGAGCACATGTTTATTTCCAGGGTGCATGTAGGGAGTGTAGATGGGATACTAATAGGGGAGGATATCTTTGGACGACTTCTGGAGTCAAGGATTCTGATTGTGCCGATACAAGTGGGAGAGTTATCCAACCTACTGTGGAGGAAGATGAAGAGGAGGAAGATGAATGTTCTCCAGATACTAGTCAATCTTTAATTAGGGTAGGGGCCAAGTGTTGTAGGAGTGGGAAAGTGGGTGTTGGGAGGATAACAACAATCCCTGCTACGATAAGGGGCGTCTCTGATGGTTTTGAGTCTGTCAAGGCAGCTATTGATACTGCACCGCGGACTATTTATTGTGATATCTACGGCACTCCTGAATTGGAGAGCTGTAATGTTCCAAATGGATCTGGGAGGCAGACAGCTAATGGCTGTAGTGCAATCTCATGTGATGATGGCTATAAGCTTTCTTTTAATGGTAGTAGTACTAGGCCTCTTATGGAGTGTATTGAAGAGGAGAAGGAAGAGGTTGTTCCAGAAGAGATAGATGTCGATTGTAGAAATCTTGATAATCGAGGGAAGGTCTGTAAGTATGTTCCGTTTGGAGTTGGTTCAAATTATGGGGGGACTGCTTATTATTGTTCTGGGACAGGAACTTGTGTTAAGGATGGAGATTCTTGTTATATCGATCCTAGATATCGAACCCAGACAGGAGAGTATCAAGGAGGAATATGCATAGAGGTAGAGGATCCTGAAACAGTTGTCGCAGAAGAACCTATATATAGTGATGAAGCCTGTTGGAAGGGTAGTGGTGTTGGCTATTATAGAATTTATAACGAGAAACTTCAGAGGTGTCTGAATAATGGAACTTGGAAAGATGAGCCTTCGAGTGGAGGATCCCAGAGGTGTTTGGATTTATATGAAATTTACCAAGGAACTGGGTTTAAAAGTGTGGGAAATGTCTCTTGTAATGACAAGGATGATTTTTGTCGTTTACCTTCGGGTGGTGGTTATGTAGATTTCTATTGTGATGGAGACTCCTGGGTTAATTGGGCAGATTATGTAGAAGAACATTCCACGACATCTATTCCTGCAGGAGATGTACAGATTCTTTCCCCCGGGACGAAATGTCTTCAAGGGACGTGTATTTGTGAAGATGGAGTTGAAGTTGGGGAGGGAACAGGTTACAGCTTTTGTCCTGAAGTTGGCCCTTCGGATTGTACAATTGGTACTGTCGGTGACACCTGTAATTATAGTGGTTATACATGCCAAGAATTTGTTTCAGATCCTGAGAAGGTTTGTAATGATGAGATATGTGCCAAAAAATATTACGCAGACCAATATGCTTCCGGCAGAGCCGATGAACTCTATATAGAGGTTTGTGTCGGAAATACTTGCTATTCTAGGATGGATAATAAGAATAATTTAGTGAAGATAGGGGAGAGGGTTCAGTGTCAATATTCAAGTGTTTCGAATTTGGAGATTTCTAACCCTAGAGGAGTAAGTGCCCTTGATGGTTTGTTTACTCTAGCCTCTATGGGGAAAGTCTTGGCAGCGGTTGAGGGTGAAGGCTTCTCTGAATATGTTATTGACCCAATCTCTGGAATGGTCTCTGGTATCAATCCTGGCTCTTATATTATTGAATATGAAGGAGAATTTTATGCTTTTACAATCAGGGATTATAATCTGTCTGAAGGTGGGGAGGTGGAAATTTACCTAGATAAAAATGACAATGGAGAATATGATGAGGGTGTAGATATTAAAGTTTCAGATATTGCCTCTAAAATAAAGATACTTACCCTCTCTAAGACATATAATTATGAACTTAAAAAAGGATTCAACTTTGTTACATTCCCCTTCCTTATAAAGAATGAAGATTCTCAATCTGCAGCGAGCTTGCTAAGGAACCTCAATGAGATATATGGTAATTCTCTATTCTCAATTTCTAAATACGAAGGAGGCAGATGGAAGATTGTAGGTCAAAATACCGTTGTTTATGGTAATAATGACTTCCAATTACTCCCAGGAGAAGGATATGTTATCAAGGCCAAGGAAGAGATTACAGTAAGTGTTATTGGCCAACCCGTAAAATACGAAACTACAGCAGACAGTGCACCAGTAACCCTCTTTGAAGGTTGGAACCTAATAGGCTTGTATGGAACAGGAGTAAAAACATACACAGCTAAAACTATGATAGCAGATATAAATGCTGCTAACTTTACAGCGGACAATGTATCTAAATGGGAAAAAGAGAAACAGAGTTATGAAGGCTTCCAATTCTCAGAAGGACAAGAATACGGTTTTGACTTCCCAATAAATTCCTTAGAAGCCGTTTTTGTAAGAGTCTTAGAAGGAAGAGGTAACTGGCAACCTAAATTAGGAAGCCAGTAGTAAATACAAGATATTTATCTAAATAGAGATACGGGTTACTAGAAATAACCCATATCTTCTGCTATCCTTTAGTGTAAAGCATAATTTAAAAACAAAATAAATATGGAAACAATACCAGCAACATACTGGATGGTAATAATAGGTGTAGTAACCTTCATGATCTGCTTTGTACTTTACTACATAGCAATGCTAATTAAGGAATCCAGAGATGTAGTCAGAGATTCTAGGGCTATCATAAAGAATGCAGACGAGATAATGAAACAAACCACCCTAATAGTAAACGATGCTCAAGAAGCAGTATCTACAGTTAAGGCAACTATCATATCTATAAACGACAGCATACTCTTACCAATAAAGAAGATAGGAAATACAATAACAATTGTAGGAGATTTTATAGAAGGTCTTCACAGAAAATAACCTAAGTAGGTCTCATTCAATTGTCTTCTTCTTCCTTTATAGGTATTATAAATACTAATGAAAGTAGCCACTGTTCCGACTAAAAGAAGAAAAGATCTAATTATAATTGCAATACTACTAATAGGCCTCCCTATACTAGTCTTTGCGTCATATCAGGTATACCAGTTCTTCATAAGAGCCTCTGTTGAGGCTAAACCACAGAACGTTATTTTGAGTAACCTTACAACTAGTTCTGTCACAGTTAGCTGGACGACAGAAGTTAGTGCTACTGGTTCTGTAATTCCCGTATCTAATGGTCAGGAAATGAGCCCAGTTTTAGATGAGAGAGGAACTGGGAAAACAAAAACACACTATGTAGAACTTGCCAGCTTGGAACCAAACACAGACTATGACTTTTTTATAGTCTCCGACAGTGAGAAATATGACAGTGAAGGTGGAGAGATCTTCAGTTTTAAAACCGCACCAATTACAGCCCAAGCTCCAACACCAAACCCTATACATGGAACTGTGTCAGGAGCTAGTGGGGAGGATATAGTTGTCTATGCTATGTTGAAAGATAAGTCTGCTTATCCAGTGTCTGCCATAATGCCAAGAGGGGGCAACTGGATAATGGACCTCTCAGCCTTAAGAACAGTAAATGATGGCTCTTTAGTCTCTGTTGGACCTAGTACAAACTTTGTTCTTGTAGCAGTATCAGGTTTACAAGAAGGAGCGGTTTTAGAAGGAACATTTTCTGAACTCTTTGACAGCAATGGTAAATTGAAAGATGTTAATTCTCTAAATGTAGGAGAGAATACTTTTTTGTATCTACCATTCCCTGAGGAATCTTTCTTAGGATCTGCTCCTGAAGAACCTGTTGAAGAAGGAGAGGAAGTAGAAGTGGTTGTCCCTGAGCGGGAGAATGGTCTTTTAGATGAAGAAGATTTCGAAAGAGATTACCAATTAACTCAAGATGTGGAGTGGACGAATATCGTTTCCTCAGGTGGTAGTACAGTAAGTTCTCCTACTGGGGAAGAAAGTGTAAGAATTGTTAATCTTACGGATACAGGTTTTAGTGTTGTCTGGATCTCTGAGGAGAGAGAGGAGGGATATATAAGATATGGGACATCTTCTTCAAGTTTGGATTCTGAAGCTGTAGATGAAAGAGATAGTATATCTTCTAAAGGTGAGCACTACGTTCATATGGCTTCTACCTCTAGGTTACTTCCGGAGACAGAATATTTCTTTGAGATAGTATCTGGTAACCAGATCTATGATAATAATGGAAATAAATACTCTGTAACAACTGGCCCTACGTTATCGTCTCCACCACCTTTTGATTCTGCAAGTGGGGATATAGATGGTCTCCCAGATCATGGAGAGGCTGTAGTAGTTGCTTATGTAGAAGATGGAGATGGAACTGGAACAGGAGGGAGAAGTTCTGAAATGGCAACTATTGTGGATGACAATGCTAGATGGATATTATCCATTGCAGACATTAGGAATAGTGATGGCACTTCCTATTTTGAATACACCTCTGGAGATATTCTTAAACTAGATGTAGTTACAACATTCTCCACAGATTCTCATGAGGAAGGAACTCAGGGAGTGGGAGAGAGAGATGTTAGGATAGTTGTAAATGAATCTCAGGCTGCTACGGGGGCAGAGGTAAGTCTTTTAGATAACTATGGAGTTCTTGGATACAGTACAGGCGATCCAATAGACTTTGATGGAGTGGAAGATATTAATGAGCAATATGAGGTGGAAACAGGTACACAGACCCCTAAGACAGGTCTTTTTGATTCGACACTTGTATATCTAATCATCTTCCCTGGTCTTATAGTAATAATGGGGATAATTTCGGTTCTCAAGATGACAAAGAAAAGCAAAAAAGGTAATATGAAAGATAGTATACAATGAGTAGAAAGAAGAGAAGTAACAAGGCAGGATTAGTTTTAATATCGCTGATTTTAGTCGGTTATATATTCATTAACCTAGGAGAGAAGGTTACCTTTGGAAATGAGAGTGTACAAGCTCCTGCGGTAGAAAGCCTTCCTGAACCTCAACAGGATGGTACTAATGGAGTACAGGAGGTTGAAGAAGAAATAATACAGGAAGAGCCACAGGCCATGATAGCTCTAGTAGGGGAAGAATATACAGTTGATGTCACGGGAGAGGTTAAAGACTGGAGTGATGTGTGGAATTTTATTATAAATTTCCCTACATGTGCCGACTACCAACCTGCCCAAGGGCTAGATTCTGTTAGCAAACTGTGTGGTACTGGTGGAACACCCGTGAACTTAGATGAGAGAAGTACTGGTCAAACGATTTTAGACTGGCTTCAGGGAAATAGTCAGGTTGATGCTTCCGCCATAACAGATATCAAATTAACAACTGTGACCTATCCCTTGGCTTTCTTCTTAGGGCAATTCGTTATAAAGAATAGTAATAGAGAAGCTAGCTTGGAGAGTCCTAATTATCCTGCGAACGGACAAATAATAGATAAAGACTATACTATTAAGACCCATTCCCCAGGAGAGAATATGGGATATGCTGAGGCTTTTGAAGAGACTGTAAGAGAGGATTATGAGGTAAGCGCAAGCATTGATGCTTCGGGTACTGATGGAACTCTTGAGACAAATGACACAGAAGAAGGAAAGTATGGTGTAATGAATGTTGATGATGCAGAATGTGCTTGTGAGGAACCGGAAGTGAGCAATTCAGATTATAATCCTGGCTCTCCTAACAGACAGGGTTCGATAGGGGGAGGGTGGCTTAGGCAGCAAGCTCCTGGAGGGGATAATTATGAAATTCCAGATCTTAATCAATGTCTAGCAAGAGGTGAGGATTACCAGATGATGGCTTTTGGAAATGTAGCGGCCTGTTTTAATTATGCAGGTACAGTAGCAGGAAAGGTTAGTGGACTTTTCTCCAAAATTTTTACTCGTGGAGACTGGGAAAATTGTAATGAGGGAACCGAGGTATGTGAACCAGATGGACAAGGAGGAGAAGTATGTACAACAATCCCTCCATCAGAAAACTGTACAGGGAGTATGCAGTTAGGTGTAAAGATGACCCCAATATATGGGGATCCATATAATTGCGAAGACGAATTATGTGCAAATGCTTATTTAACGAATTCTTATAAAGCTGGCCTGAGCCCAAGCGAAGCAGATTCCAAGGTTCTTGAGGGAGGGAGCTCCGAAGACAGCCTGATGTTTTTTATTGGAACGCCATGTGAGGCAAATGTTAGTACAGGGAATTCCATGAGGAGTGTCGGAGTAACTTGTCTCTGGGATGTATCTCCATACCTATTAGATTATAAATTACAAGCAAGCAATGAGGCTCCTAATGACGAGGAGTTTCCTTCTAGTTTTGATGTATACTGGGATTTGGTAATGCAGGCAATGGAGTTATCTGCCGATTATTACGGTTTAGATTAGAATGATATTAATTAAAATATAATTATTAAAATAAAATGAGAAAGTACATTCTTCCTATACTAGGAATCTTTCTAGTTGCCTTGTCGACATTCGGTTTTGCATTGAAACCAATAAGTATGGTTTTAGCACAGGACTCTGTGGCTGCGGCTGAAGAGCCAGAGCCAATAGACAACCAGGGGTTGTGGGCAAAGATAAAGGGAGGCGTCCAGAAAATAACCGGAGCTGTAGGAGAGAGTATTTCTCAATTAGTTTCGAAATTCTTTACTGCTATAGGAGACTTCTTCCTTAGTACAATCTGCCCTCAGTGTACTGTTGGAGGTCAGGATATGGCTGAAGATGAATCCCTGCCTGAAGCTATGCGGTTAGGGCTCACGGGTGTTGTAGAGAGGGAGGTAACAGCGATGTTTAATTCTCAACCAAATATAGATGTTGTAGCCCACCTGTCAGAAGAGTGGGTCCCAGGATATAAAGAGAAACAATCTGTATATGCCGCAGGTTATGATGATTTAATGGGAACAAACATAGATAGTCTGTGGTCCGTTACAAGGAATATCGCTTATATAGGTTTTGTTGTTGTAATGATAGTCGTTGGATTCATGATAATGTTTAGGAACAAGGTCGGTGGTCAAACTGTTGTAACTATAGGAAATGCTATCCCAAAGGTTGTTATCGGTTTGGTACTTGTGACCTTCAGTTTTGCAATTGCTGGACTAATTCTAGATCTTGCAGGAATCTTCATGAGGGTTCTTGCGGGAATATTAGACTCGAACATTCAGATACACAATATCTTTAAGCTCATCGGGGGAACTTTCGGAGTTGGAGGAGGTATAGGGACAGGTGTAATAGGTGTCGCTGGATTAGTCCTTACCTTGACAGGTTTCTTAGGCCCTCTTGGCCCGATCCTTTTGCTTATTGCACTCGGCGTTCTTCTAGTAATTCTCTTTGGTGCAATAAAACTATGGTTCACTTTAGTAAAAGCATATTTCTCTCTCCTAATAAATGTAATAGTTGCACCGTTGGCTATCATGGCGGGTTCAATTCCGGGGAATGAAGGAATGACAGTGAATGTATTTAAATCGATGTTAAGAAATGCCTTGGTATTTCCTTTAGCATTCGCAATAGTAAACCTACCATACTTCTTAGTAGAACGAGGTAATAGAGTGAGACTTGAATTCCCAGAGACAGTCTTTGGAGAAACCAATATGGGTGACACCATAGGTCCTGTTATGTTGGCTCTTGCCAAGGTAATTGCAATATTTGTTGCTGCACAAGCTCCCGAATTTGCTAAAGCATTAATCCCCCCAACGGCTTCTAAAGGAGGTGCTGATGCTGCAGGTGCTATAAAGCAAGGATTAAGTAAAGTCCCATTAGTTGGAGGTATGTTTAAATAATTGATATTTAGAGACTTATGCCTCAAGGTAAGCAAGAACAGTATGAAGACGCAA